>UMDV01024842.1_pt1 | contig 10593 bp, 8 predicted proteins | sample 1964571 | NCBI WGS metagenome assembly UMDV01 (sample SAMEA4836002, study PRJEB28245) | human gut metagenome | biome: gut microbiome; material: fecal sample | place: Denmark | collected 2008 | reverse complement strand
ACAATATATTTTTATACATTTCCCAAACCAAAATAGATATTATTCCAGTTAATACAACACAGAAAAAAATTTTTGATTTATTAATATTGTTTTGTATTAAATTTTGAATTAAAATGGCACCTTCTAATAGTATTAAAAAAAACAAAGCTACGATACCCGTCCATCGTTTAGTATCTAATTTTGCATTTAAGTCAAGCTTTATTTTTGAAAATAAGATAGCAAATAACAAAAATAAAAATTTAGAAATAATAATTGCAACATTAAATCTTAAAATCACATTTGTAAAAGCAACTCCACTGGTTGTTAAAAATGAAACAAAAACTAATGCAATCATGTTACAGATCATATCAATCAACATAATCGATACGTTAATTACAATAAGCTCTATAGTAGTTCTTAATCCGAAAAACCTCAGTAAAACTATCATAGTGCATACTACAAGAATGACTGGCAAAAAGCTAGATGGAAAAAAATAATTCCCTAATGTAATTTCCAAAAAAACAATAATATTAGTAATTATTCTTTGATTTAAACTTAAATAAAAATATCTATAAATAAAATAACTTAAAATAAAACTCTCAAAAAAGTTGATAACATAATCAAACGAAGTCATGAAATTAAATACTCCCTATATTTTATCATAAATATTTTATTATAACTTTTTCCCATCGGAATCATTGTATTATCTTTTAAAATAATATTCATCCCATTTACTTCCTTAATAAACATTAATGAGACTGCATAAGCTTTTTGAACCCTAACAATAATATTGCTTCCAATAAATTCAATAATATCTTTTAAAGTTGATCTATAAGTATAAACTTCATTATCAGTTACTATTGATATATCATGTCCATACGATACAATATAATGTATATCTCTTAAAAAAATACTTGTTTTTCTACCATAATAATCAAAAGTAATAATTTTCTCTGTCTTTTCATAATAATGTTTTAAAAGTTTAAATACATCTTTAATATCTCCATCATAATTTTGCTTACGTACAAAATAAAAAGGTGTAGTAGATAAAGAAGAAAAAACAAATTCTTGTCTTGAAGAAATGTAAATAATTGTAGCATTGCTTTCCAATAATTGTAATTTCTTTACTAAATCAATTCCGTTAGATTCTTTTAAGTCAATGTCTACGAAAATTAAATTACATTTTGCATAATTTGCAATATTATTAAAATTTTCATTAATAATATCAATTGAATATTTAGAAAAAATATTTTCTAAAAATTTTTCAACATCTTTTTTTAACTTTAAAGAAAATTTTTATCATCATCTAATATCAAACAATTCATTTTATCACCTTCCCACAATTACTAAATAATAGTTCCTTATATAAATTATATTATCATTAGTCATTATTTCCAATATAATTTAATTATTATTGGTCAATTTTTTGAATAATATTTAATCTATAAACTTTTATATTTCACATAGTAAAGTAGAATCAAATACATATTTACAGAGGGCATATCAAAAAAAACTTATTTCATGCCAAAAAAAACACTTTTATTCCAAAATTATATTAACTTTTTACGATAAAGACTATTATATATATAGAAAGGAAGATGATATTACATGTCAAAAAAAAGAATAATAAAATCATTAGTAATGCTAGTATCATTGTTAGGAACACATGCCATTTCTTCTATGTCATTATTTGGAATGTATCAACCTCAGTATAAAAAACATTAGATACTTTACTAATCATTAAAACTGCTTAGGATATAGTTATATTTCTAACAGTTTTTTTGTGTTAATATTTAAACTTTTAAAAAATCTACTATATTGACCATTTAAAATCCTGATTTTTTTCAAATCATTAACCCCTACCTTACTAAGTGGGGCATGAAAATACATATTTTTTCAAAATAAAGCTTTAGAATACTGTTAGTATATTCTAAAAAAATAAAAAGCAATTTACCAGATTGCTTTTCTTTTCATATATCTATTTATTGTTTCTCTTTGTTATCTTTGATTTTTATACAAGATGCAATAAGCAATCCAATCCAGTAAGTATTCCTAATAAAATATCTATAAAATCAATACTGCCTTTTAGATTAATCAATTTATAGAATTGAATTAAAATTGAAATGACACTTAATATAGTAGCTAAATACCATACATTTTTCATTTTTAAGTTCTCCTTTATAAGATTATAAATTATTATACCACACATATTTTTATGACAAAGCCATTATTTTCAGTGGTTCACGCCATGATATATTCACTGATATGCCAAAAATTTAGCCCTATTTTAACTTGATTTATCCCTAAAATGACTTATTTTTAGACGTAATCTCATATTAATAACATATAAAAAGCCTCATGTAGCAAGGACTTTAAAATAATTATATATTTATGCCCCACTTAGTAAGATAGGGGGAATTATTATACTTAAAACTGCTACTCAAAATCTTGTGATTTCAATATATAATAAGAGCCAAATAAAATAGTGTATTAAAAAAGTCGACTGAATTGATCATTGTATCAATTTGGTCGACTTTTATTTCAAAATCTTCTTTTATCTCTTCACTCCATGTTAATATTAACTGTAAAAAACAACATTGTTGAATAATTCTCATTTTTTGATTCACTTAACTTAACATTAACACTTCTTCAATAATTTGAATATTTATATTTCTCCTTTCTATTAATTCATATATCATATTTCCTTCTAAAATATCATAATAATTATCTAAATCATATTTGGATAATTTATGTAAGTATTTTTTTAAATCAAAATATTTATTCTTAAAATAATCATCCTGTGTGTAATGATAAAAAATTTTTAAAATGAGTAATAACCCAACATATCCATGACATAAAATCATTTCGTCAAACATTTCTTCATATTTAAATGATTCTATGCTTGTTTTCATATTGTTTGCAACAAATTCCATATTAAAAGTATCACCCAAAGCTTTTGAAGCCAAGTATAATGCAATATTAATTCCCGAAGTACCATAACACCAACTTAACGGATATTTATTTTTTTTTATATTTTTATCATTCAAATTAATCTTACAAGGCCATAAATAAGTTTCTCTATAATTATATTTGTATGAATCGATAAATTTATATAAGTGTAATATCATCATGTTTGATTGTTTTATATCAACACTATGTATCTTACAAATAGAAATAAATGCTAAAACTCCGGAAATACCATGGGACATTCCTAAATCATAATACTTCAAATTGTTATTTTTTCTATATAATATTTTTCTTTGAAAACATAGATTGTAAATAATTTTTAGTATCTTTTTTACATAAGATTGCGATTCTATATCAGAAAAATTTAATAAATATCGACCTACTCCAACAAGTCCATTTATTAATTCTAAATATTCAAATTTATTTATATCTAAATATATATCATCTATATAGTCTTCTAAAATTCTATTTATCTGCTTAATTAACTCATCCTTTTGTTTTATTGAGATTTGACTTTGCTTTAAATTTAAAATTATTAATCCTAATTGGGCATACCCAGTAAATATTGAACAACCACTATATAAATTTCGTGCGTTTACTAATATTTTTCTTAGATTCAATTGTTCCATGAACTTTATATCATTTAAAATCGCAAGTAGTAAAATACCATTTCTGATCTTGTTGTCGTTTTCAATAAATAAATCATTATCTACTAATTGAATTACTTCATCCAAAAATGTTTCAATTGCTAACATTTTTTTCCATTCCGTTAAGCGCATAAATAGTATGTCTAGTTATAGATATTATTTGTTTTTCCTTTTCTCTTACAGGTCCATAAACTCTATTACACATCATGTGAATGAGACTATGAATTACTCTTGAAATATTAATATTCCTATTCTCCAACAGAGCATTTTTATAATTTAACAAAGAATTCATATAGCTTTCATTAACATTTTTTTCGTTGTACTTATTTAAAATTTCCCTTCTATATTTTTTAAAATAACCTCTATAACTATTTCTATCAATAGTAGAAAATAATTCTAATTGATCTGCTCTACTATAGCCAAATACATCTAATAATATAATTATTTTATTTACAATCTCAAAATCCAAATCCTCATCATATCGCATTTTTTTCTTTTCAATCAAAGATAATATATCTTCGCTTTCTTGACAAAAATATGCTTCATAATAAGAAATCAATTTATTTCCACCATATCTTTCTATTTCTCTAGAATATGTTTCTATAGTCACATTAGAACACATTCCAGAGTTAACTAATTTTCTATTCAATTCTTCAAATATTTGAACTAATTTAAAAGAATTATTTGCATGTATACGAAGTCTTATATGATAATTAGGATCATAGTACTTTATAAAAAAATATTCATCTACAATTTTTTCATTTTTCTTCAACTTCAAATAAGGCATTATAATATTAATTAACAAATTGTTGTCCATATTTTTTTCACAGTATATTTTAAGATACAACCATTTATTAAATGGATATTCAAATCGATATATGTCATTATTTGCATTATATTTTTCGGCAGTTGGTTTAAATACCTTACCTTTAGTAATATTTTCGTCAATTATATTTAAAGTGATTTCTCTCACAGTATCTAATGAATTATTTTTTAAAGCTAACTCAATTGGTTTTTCAACGTTCATCAATGAAATACTATCCTTTAATCTTAATTCTTTTATTAAAATTTTCATATGATAATTATTATTAATTGAAAGCAATAATCTATTATCCAAATTCTTTAAATAGATATATTCTCCTAATGATTTTCCTATATCTTCTTTCAGTTTCTTTATCAAATCATATTCATTTATACAATCAGTGTAATCACTTTTACTTAACTCAATTGATTTTTGTCTTATTACAATGTTCTTATATCTAATTTCAACCTTTTCATCTAGAACAGATATAATATCCATTATTAATGATAATCCATCCGATGGAGAAGAAAATTTAGTAAGGTATATCAACGTCTTATATAAAAGCGGCGTGATTTTTAAATTCAAACAATTAAAATGTTCAAATTTTAATAATTTTTCACTATTTATTTCCCTTATATAAAATCCATTAATTGGACTATATCCTACTAATAAATCATTCAAATCAATTTCATTAGAATCTGTGCTCATAAATCCTAATTCTAGAGAACGATTTGTTTTATTGTTTTCATCAAAAATATTTACAACTCGTTTGTTCTCTAAATTTACTTTTGTATTAATAAGCTCATAATTCATATTTTCATAAATATTATGGATTTGTTGAAGATTTTCAGTTATTTTTTGTCTTCCACTAATAAATGTTTTATCAAATCTGCCTATTGACTTCCCTATTTGGTTAGTAAAAAACGCAGGTGCAATATAAATGTCTTGATCAGAACAATTCTCTGTTTCAATTGTATATATTTCATTAGAAAACTCATATATTTTCCTTTTATCAGGAAAAGTTTCTAATAATTTTTTTATTTCTTTATTATCAAGATTATACATATATATACCTTTTGAAACATTTTTATAGATACCATTTAGAATTATTCTGTTAAATTCCTGTATAAACTTATTATCATTATGTAACTGAATTGAATCAAGATTTGGATAACCAATTCCTTTATTTTCATCAATCAATTCCTTAAATGGGACTTCTCTTTCATATCCATATTTTTCGAGAAAATTATTTTTATAATCTTGAAGATATTTTTCATCATCCATTTTACTACTAATTATTTTCAAAAACTCCAACAGTTCAACAATATTTTCATATTTATTTATGTTTACACTTTGTGGTATATTATAATTTAATTTGCAATCAAAATAGTTCTTTGTTTTGTACAATTTTTCCATAATACTTTCAGTTTCTATTAAATAATCTGTTGTAATATTATTTTTATTCATATAATCAAACCTTTGATAAATAGAAATCAGTTTATTTTTATAAATATTAGCTGTTTTCACCTTATCTAATGATTGTATTATGTGCGATATTCTATATGTACTTTTAGTATTCATACTTAATTCAGTTACTAAAAAGCCATTTTTTACTAATTCATTCATAAATTCAAAAATATAAATTGGCTGAATTTGTTCATTCATACCTTCTACAATAGCACAGTATACATCTTCAAAATTAATAAATTCTTTTGTAGCTTGATAAATATATTCTATGAGTTTACCTTTATACGATACAGATTCATAATGTATTTCTCCTTCTTTTCTATAATGATAAGCATTTTTTATTTTATCTTTATATTTTAATAGTGTATTATTCCTTTTTATTTTTAATTTTGGAAGTATATCCCAATTTCCTTCTAATCGTTTAATTACACCATTAACCCATTCATAATCAGGATCATAAAAATATTTTCTGTTTGTTTTTTTTATTATATTATCTGAATTTGAGTTAACTCCAAAAGACACTCCTGAAAAAAAACCATACGGTGTTGCTCTGGTAGACATTCTAATATAGTATTTAATAAAAGACTCAATAATTTTATCTTCTGATTCATTATTATTATAAATAGAATAATATAAATCCTTACTTGCAACATATATAGCATTACTAATAATGTTGTCTTCCATTATCTTTTTGATTTTTTTTAAATCAATTTCGGCAATATTAGAATTAAACATATTATTATAGTCTTGTAAAGTTAAAACAGGCTTCCTAACTATACAAAAATCTTGTATTTTATACATTACAAATCCCCTCCATTTTCCATTTGTTTTATTGATAATTTATAATTTGAAATAGGAAATACTTTTTTTGAAATAATTTCATATAAATAATCACAGTAATACAAAGAACTTCTTCGATGCGTTATAAATATAATTGTAATATTTGGTATGCTCTTAATAAAGTGCATCACTTTCTTTTCAGTTTCCAAATCTAAATTTGCTGTTGCTTCATCTAAAATCAAAATACTAGGATGGCGAGATAATATTAAAGCAAGTAGTAAACGTTGTTTTTGCCCTGTAGAAAAATCTTTTCCATTTGAATTTATAATAGTTTCAAACTTTTTAGGGAGTTTAATTATATGATCAAATATTCCTACCCCTTTACATATATATTCAATTTCTTCATTGCTTATTTTTGGATTCATTATTTTAAAATTATCTAATACTGTTCCAGAAAAAAATGAATCGTTTTGAGATACATATCCGATTTCAGAGCGAATAGATGTCTTATCAAATAATCTAAAATCTTTTCCATCAACATAAATACTACCGTCCACATTTGAATAAAGTTGTAACAATAATTTTGCAATTGTAGTTTTTCCACTACCACTTTCACCAATTATCCCAGTTGTTTTTCCAAATAATATTTCTAAATTTATATCATCTAATATTTTTTCTCTAAAATTATACCGAAAAGAAACATTTTGAAATTTTATAACTGAATTAAATGATAATTTTTCACCTTTGTATTCTTCAGGTACTGATTCAATAACATCTTGTATTCTTTCAAATGAAACTTTTGATGACTGTATTTTTGAAAATGACTGAAAAAAGCTAGAAAACGGTATTGATAAATATGATTGCAATGCAATAAATGACATTATTTGTCCTAATGACATTACCTTTTCAATTACTAACACTCCACCAATAGATACAATTAATATATTAGCAAGATTATTTATTGCTTCTTGTACCAACAATTGCTTACTAACCTCATTTCCTAAAACAACACTGCTATCAATATATTCATCGAATACTTTTGTAATTCTTTTTAACACGATTTGTTGTAAATTAAAACATTTTATTTTTTCATGAAAATTAATATCTTCTATTAAATTAGATTTATAATTAGCGGCATTTTTCATTAGCACTTCACTATAAGAAATAAGCTTGTTTTTAAATAACAAAGTAGAAAAATATTCTATGCTAATAAAAAGAATGGCTATAAAAAATAAATATTTATTAATTTGAAACATTATAATTCCTGCAAATATACCAAGTCCCATATCCAAAGTTAATTGAATAGCAAATGATGAAATTGTATCTCTAATAATATTTAAATCATCCATTCTAGAAATCAATTCTCCACTCATAATATTTTGCAAGACATCTTCTGGTAAATATGTAATCTTCGCAAAGGTTTCAAAAAACATACTTTCATCTATTTTTTTTGATAATACCAATACCAATTTTTGCCTAAAGTAATTAACAATACACTTTCCTAAAATAAATATCACAAAACAACCTGTTAATTGATACAATAGCAGTTTATTATTTTTTAAAATAGCTGAATCATAAACAAATTGATAGATGATCGAACTACCTATTCCAAAAAACATAACAAACATGCTTAAAATAGTTATAAGTAAAAAATTAGTTTTGTTATTTTTTATCAATTCAATAATGAAACTACTTAAGCTGATTTCTGAATCATTACTTACTTTTCTTAATTGTTCAATTATAATAACTTTATGGTAAACCAATTTAAGAAAATCATTATATTCTAGTTCTTCTCTACCTTTATCTGGATCTATCATTTTCACTTTATTGTTTTGAATAGTTTCAACAACTAAGTAGTGTATTGAATTACTTTTCTTTTTTTCTAAAACAATAAATGGAAAATTGTTTTGTTCTATTGTTTTTTCAATACTACTTAAGGCCATATTAAGTCCATATCTTTTACCAGCTTCAAACATTCCTCTTACTGATGTTCCTGAATAGTCAGTACCCGAATATTGCCTTAATTTAGCCATAGATGCTTCAATTCCGTAGTAACCTAACAGCATTTTTAGACATGCTACTCCACAATCATATTGATTTCTCTGAAGGATTATTTTAAATTTTTTCATCTTTTTTCCTCCTTTCATTGAGTATATAATCATTTAGAGTATCATATTTAAACATCTCTTTTTTCCTTTCAGTATCGATATTTGTAATATCATTTTTCCCAATAGAAAAAAGTAATTCCATCTCTTTGTTTGTATATGATGTTGAACTAGAATAATGAATTCTAATTTTTTCTTCTAAAATCTTTATTGCCCGTTGTAAAAAAACACTGTTATTTATTTGATGACTCTTAACACTCATTTTCGCAATCGTTTGTAATCCTAAAGAATTCGAAATAAACTCAAGATAGTTTAATACGTATTTACCACTATTCCTATCAGTTATTACAATAAGAACAACCTGTTTCCCAGCTAATCTAAAATCATGTAACCAATATGATATTCTCTCTATTACTTTTGACATTATAGAAGAAATATTCATTCCATAGACTGGGGTTATAAAGAAGATCAAATCAGATTCCATCATTATTTTTTTAATCTTCACCATGTCATCTAAATTATCTAGATAACATTTATAGCCTAAAAAACAATTTTTACATGACAAACAATTAATTATGTTTTTTTCTTTTACATTGATAACTTTTGAATTAAATATCCTGAAATTACTTGAAATTTTCGAAGATAAAATTCTAGAGCTAGAAGTTAAATTTAGATTATTCGAAAAATTCAGAATAACTGCAGATTTTTGTTTATAAATATCTTCCATATTAAATATTTTAATTATTTCCTTGAATATCTATGAAAGAGCTAACTATATTATTTAGGTTATCAATATCATCCAGATTAAAAAAATCATTTTTTAGTTCCTTTAATTTCTTATTATAAGTTTTTTCATTTTTTATTATTTCTAAAATCAAATTAAATATTGGTTGACTGCTATAAAGACTCTCTCTATCTAGAGAATAACCAATATTCATCATTTTAATAAATTCTGCGTTATAAAATTGATCATTAGACAAAGGAATAACAATCATAGGGACTTCATAATAAATTGATTCTAATAAACTGTTGTATCCACCATGTGTTATAAATAATTTGCTACGTTTTAATTCTTCAATTTGGTTAGCAAATTTTGTAAATTTAATATTTTTTGGTAAATCATTAAAAGTGACTATATTTCCGTCGTAATATTTGAATGTAATCGTTGATTGAAAAGGAAATTTTCTTACAGCATTTACAATATAATTATAAATATCTATAGGAAAAGTTACTGTTGAACCTGCCGAAATGTATATTTTATTTTTGCAAAATTCAATATCATCATTTTTTTCAAATAACTCTGGTTTAAAATAATAATATTTATTTTTATCTACATTTTTTCTAATATCTAATCCATAACTAAAATTAATTTCTTCACCTGGATCAACCAAATACGCTATAGGTATCGATTTAATATCATATCTTTTGCATATCATTTCAAATCCGTTTTTTATTCCACTATATAATGTTTCCACATCCTTATCACTATAATTTTTAAGGATAAAATTAAATATTAATTCCAAATATTTTCTCTTATTTTCTAATATTTGTCCCTCTGTTACTGTTGGACTCGTAGTATACCCCATAACTTTAATATTTTGTTTTTCAGCAATTATTCTTGCATATAATGAACAACAGTCTCTAATAATCAAATCTGGTTTTCCATTATCAAATATATATTTTTCTAATTCATCACAATATTCAAAACTTGCTCTAATAAAAAATTCACACATTGTACAAGCTTCATCAATCATTTTATCAATTGATGAAATATCTCTAACAGTTCCAATTGCGCCTGAATATTTTATTATAAATTATATATATCTTTTTAACTATCTTTTTATAT
>UMDV01028378.1_pt1 | contig 10706 bp, 6 predicted proteins | sample 1964571 | NCBI WGS metagenome assembly UMDV01 (sample SAMEA4836002, study PRJEB28245) | human gut metagenome | biome: gut microbiome; material: fecal sample | place: Denmark | collected 2008 | reverse complement strand
GATTATATTATTATTTCAAGTACAAAATTTCCAAAAGAGGCTGTAAAGTCCAGATTCTCAAAATTGGACATCAGTCATATTGAGTATGTGTTAGAGTGTATGAATCATAACACAACAAACATAAAGAACATTAAGAAATACCTGTTGGCAGCACTTTATAACGCACCAACAACAATTGATAGTTACTATAAGGCAAGAGTGCAACATGACATGCCGGAACTTGCAAATTAGAAAGTGGGACACCGGGTCCCGATGTTTAAAATACAGAGTATGGTTGAAAGTGTCGAAATTCAACCACATTAGAATTTGAAATCGAAGATTACTATGATAAAATGTATTTATCAATTCTTGGTGGAATTACCACAACACTAAGAATGATGGATATTTGTTATAAATGGTTAAAATACAATTCGACAGAAGGGTTGGAACAATGATTAAGAAAAAAAGTAAATATTTGATTATGGCAATGCTGGTTGTTATACTAGGGTTTTGTTTTACCACCAAAACCGTAAATGCCAAGTCAGTGGGAAAAGTAACAAACGTTAAGGTTTCTTCCATTACAAAAAAGTACAAGACAATAATGGATGCAAGTTTAAGAAAGACATCGGTTAAGTACAAAGCAGGTTACAAGATAACATGGAAGAAAATGAAAAATGTTTCAGGTTATAAGGTATATGTTTATTATCCGGCAGTTAAACAATGGAGATGTGTTAAGACAACAAAGAATAATAAATACACATTGACAAATCTGTTAACTAATGAAAAAGTTAAGCTAAAGGTAAGTGCTTATAAATCTGCAGATAATGGAGCAAATGAGCAGGGAAAGTTTTCAAAGACAATAACAGTGAAAATAAAAAACCCTACATATGTTAAGAAATCCAATGGAAAAATAAAAAAAGGATTTCATGACAGAGTGGCAGCGGAAAATGCTTTCATAGTGCAGAATGGTTACAGAACCAAAGCGGGAGCAGATAAAATTGAATGGTCGGATGCGTTATATAAGATTTGTCTTATAAGGGCAAAGCAGATAAGCAAGAACTTTTCACATAACGGATGGTCAGACATAGCGTTTGATTTTCTACATAAGAATTATGGCATAGATGAAGAATATTATTGGTACAAAGATGATAATGGCATGGAATATGGAGAGCCATATGTTTCAGGTGAGAATATTGCAATGGGTGCAACCAATTATAAAGAAGCTATGAAACAGTGGAAGAACAGTCCGGGACATTACAATAATTTAAAAAGTACCAGTCATAAAAGTGGAGCAATAGCATGTTATGAATCAGGTAACGGCACATATTGGGTAGCCTTGTTTTCAGACATTAATGTAGACAAAATACTCAATGAAACAAATAAATAAAATAGTTAGAACGTCTTATTAAGTTAAGGCGTTCTTTTTTTGCGCAATAAACCACCATGTAGAAATCGTGCTTGCATGAATTTTTATAGGGTGGTCAATGGACATCGAGGCGATAGTCGAGATTGCGTGCAGACGAAATTTTAGGAGGAAATGTGAAAATGAAAGTTAAGAGAATTATAGCAGGATTATTGGCAATGGTAATGTTACTTACAGCCACATTGCCGACAAGTAATGTAAAAGCGGCATCAGGAACAGCATCTTTGGATTCCTTAGGAAAACTTGGAACAGTCAACGTGGGCTCAAAAAGTGAAAGTGGCATATGGCTACAGACACTTGTAAATGAAAAGCCGGTTTTTTGTATGGATTTGGGATTGGCATGTCATACCGGATATACCTATATTTCAAAGACAAAGACAATTAGCAGTGACAGTTCAAATAAAAAAGATGCTTTGGAAGCTAAAATTGGATATTGGTATGCCATAAGCAAGAATAAAAGTAATAAGGCTTGGGTATATGCACAGTGTCTTATATGGGCTGCTGAAGAAGGAATTACAAGTGAAAACGGATTAAAGGACATAATAAGCCAGGTAAAGAAAAATACCGGTTATTATTCAAATGATACCATATATTCAGATATCTTTAATCCTGGAAAGACAGTATCCTGCGATGTGGATATTTGGGAATATTCAGGAAGAACAAAAAAGAATCAGGTTCAGAGATTGTTACAGATAAATTCAACAGAAACAGAATATAATTTTTATCCGCTAAAATCCAGTGACTATTATCGCCAGAGAATAACTTTACAGAAGCAGGACGAAGATGGTAAGGCATTGTCACAGGTTACATTTAGATTTACAGCAAAAAATATTAAAGAATTATATTCTTATCAGTACAATGGCTGGGGAGATTCAGTTAAGGAAGATGTAGATGATGATGCTACAACATTTACACAGGATGTTAAGACAGATTCGAATGGTAAGATTATCTTTAGATTTACATATCAGTTAAATTCAAAGAAGTATTACTATGTAAAGGATACTGACCTGAAGGGAATGACAAATGATGAGAAGAAAGAGGTAAAAGAAACTTTAGATGACAAAGGATATTCATATGCATCAGATTTGTCAAAAGCAGGAGCAGAAAAGTTAATAAAGAATGACATCAATGACCAGATGGATGATATCTCAAACAATTACGTAATTGAAGAAATCTCATCAGGTAACAACAACATTCTTACATCGTTTGTTGTTGATTCAGGTTTAAATAAGATTACAAGCCAGTCATCAAACAAGGTTACAGTAACACTTACAAAGGCTGATTCATGGAAGAAGAACAGTGATGGAAAGTGGCACGAGACTGCAGAAGAGTCATACAGTAATTACAAGCTTGCATACAAGCCTGTTCTTAAGGACAAATACAAGAAAGTAAAAATGACTGTGTGGAAAAAGGATTCTGAAACAGGCAGTACACCACAGGGAGATGCAACATTGGAAGGCGCAGTGTATGGAGTATATTCAGATGTAGCATGCACAAAACTTGTAAAGTCATACAAGACCAATGCCAAGGGTACATTTGAAACAGACTATTACAGATGTGGTGTAAACATGTACTTAAAGGAAATTACACCGCCTGAAGGCTACCTTAAAAATGACAAGGTATACACAATCACAAAGGATGGTCAGCAGTTTACCAACGAATACAATTCGGCAGAAACACAGGTTGATGACGACGTGGTAAAAGGTGACGTATCAATTATTAAGGGAATGGGAAATGGTCTTGCAGGTATTGTTGCACCTGAAAACAAGGCACAGTTTCAGATTTACCTTGCAAGTGCAGGTTCATATGACAAGGCAAAGGCAACAGAAAGAGACATTCTTACAACAGACTTAACAGGTTATGCAAAGTCAAAGAAGATGCCATATGGAACATATGTGGTTCATCAGACTATTGGAGCTGCAAACACTGAAAAGTGTCCTGACTTTTACGTGAATGTGAAGGAAAACGGAAAGACATACAAGTATCTTTTAAACAATCCGGAATTCAACGCATATCTAAAAATCGTAAAGAAGGATTCAAAGACACATCAGACTGTTTTAAAGAAAGGAACAACATACCAGATTTATAAGGTAAATGAGGATGGCAGTGAAACACTTGTTACACAGACATACAGCAATGGAAATGCAATTGAGGTTGTGGACAGATTTGTAACAGATGACACAGGAGAAATCATTACTTACGAAAAGTTAAAAGCTGGCACATACAAGGTTTATGAAATTGAAGGTCCTGAAGGATACAGGGTAAACAGACAGCCGGTGATGGTTGAGATTAACAGTAATTCATACAAGACAATGGTGGACAAGCTTGGTAAGGAATATCTGTATGCAGAGTGTGAGTACTATAATGATGTGACTTACGGAAAATTTACAATAAATAAAAGTGGTCCTGAATTATGCAAGAAAGATGATGAAAGCAATTCAGAAGAAAGTAAGTCAGATAAAGATGAGGAAATCAATAATTCAGTTAACACAGAAAAGAATGGTACAAAGGGAAGTAATGCAGAGAATGGTGAAAATGAAACAACATCAGACTTATTTAATCCATTTAACTACAAGGACACATTGCTAAATGGTGTTGTATTTGAACTTACTGCAAGAGAAGACATCATGTCACAGGATAATCAGGGAACAGTATTGTTTAAGAAGGATTCAGTTGTTGCAAAAATTACAACAGGTGAAAAGGCAGAGTTTACAAATGATTGCAATGGTATCTGTAATTTTGTGTTAAACGATGACGGAACAATGACACTTAATGTTCCACTTGGAGAATACACTTTAAAGGAAGTAAAGACAAAGTATGGTTATGTTCTTCCAGAACAGTCATCCTGGGAGTTAAGTTTTAAATGGAATAACAAGGATGATGAGTATGTGTTTGACATTTCTGAAAACTCAAAAGATGGAAATATTGATATACACAATGACATGGTAAAGACAGACATTACACTTGAAAAGCAGGATTCAAAGACGAACGAGCCTGTTGGAAATACAAGATTTGGATTTTATTCAAGGGACAACATTTATGACAAGAATGGAAATGTAATTGTTGCTGCAGGTGAAAAAATTGCAACAGTAACAACAGACAAGGAAGGAAAGGCAAAGATTCCTTTTGATATACCTGTAATGGATGAAGGTTATGGAAAGATGGAAGGCAACTTAAATTCAGGAGATTACTATTTTCTTGAAGAAAGTGTTAGCGACAGTTATTACATTAACAGAGAAAAGCATCAGGTACATCTTGAATACAAGGATCAGGAAACTGCAGTTGTATCAGCCAAGGCAGTAGTTAAGGAAGACCAGACTGAAACAGTAATCAGCAAAAAAATGATTGCATCATCAGTTGAGATTAAGGACTGCCATTTAAAAATCAGTGATGAAAATGGTAATGAAATCGTAAACTGGATAACAGGTGAAATTTCATCAGTTAAGTTAAATGAAAAGATTGATGAGATGGGATATGATAACGTTCGTGTAGAAAACGGTGACGGTTATGCAGTTAAGATATACGGATTGCTTCATGACAGGGAATACACATTAACAGAAACAAAGCCGGCAGACGGTTTTGCAACTGCAAATGACATTACATTTAAACTTGTGGAAAGTGATGATGAAAATGCAAAGACAAAAGTACTTGTTAAGAATGGAGACAGTTTCACGGAGAATGTTGACAATCAGGTGATAATGTATGATGACACAACAAAGATTGAATTCTCAAAGACAGACATTACCAACGGAAAGGAACTTCCGGGATGCCACATGCAGGTAACTGAAAAGGATACAGGAAAGGTAATGGATGAATGGGTTTCATCAAGACAAAGTCATGTGATTGAAGGAAAGTATGCCGTGGGAAAAACTTATATTTTAACAGAAACAAAACCAAGAGACGGATACGCAACAGCAACAAGTATTGAGTTTGCAGTAGCAGACAATGGAGATATCCAGAAAGTAAATATGGTTGATGACACAATCAAGGTTGAATTCAACAAGATTGCATCAGACACAAAGAAGCAGCTTGGCGGTGCAAAGTACAAGGTCCAGAAGCAGAAATCTGGAAACAACAGCAAGGGCAAAAAGGTGTATGAGTTTACAACCGGAAAGAAAGCTGAATTCATAGAAGGCATGTTTAAGGCAGGAGAAACCTACACATTTAAGGAAGTGGATGCACCGGAACATTACAAGGTTGCAAGGGATAAAAAAATAAGAATTAAGGACACGGGAAAAGTTCAGAAACTTACAGTTACAGACGAAAGAATCCCTGTGGTACCTGACACACCACAGACAGGCATTAATGAAAAGACAGCAGGAATGGCAGTTTCACTTATTTCATTATTACTTGCACTTGGATGTTTTGCATGCGTAAGAGCAAAGGACAGGTCAAAATACAATTTTAAACAGGAGAAGGACGATGAAGAGGATAATTAAAATATCTCTGATACTTCTTTTGGTGGGGATGGCTGTGATTGCAGCTGTCCCTTTTTTTAAGGAAAAAAGAGCAGAGAGAAAGTATGAGAATGAATTTAAAAAAATACAGGAGAGCGTGACAGAAAAAAAGTCTGATGTAAATGGTCTTGTAAAGAAAAACAAGGACTGCATAGGTTATGTGGAAATACAGGGAACCACCATAAGTTATCCTGTGATGCAGACAAAGGACAATCCGGATTTTTATTTGAATCATGATTTTAACAGAAATTACAGTTTTTATGGGACACCCTATTTAAGTGCATACTGTGATGTGGAAAAATCAGACAACCTGATTATTTACGGTCATAACATAAACGGAGGAAAAATGTTTGGAGCACTGGAACAGTATAAGGATAAAGAGTTTTTTTATAAGCATAGGAAGATATATTTTACAACAGATAAAAAGAGGGAGTATGAAGTGTTTGCAGTGATGAGTGTTAACATACATGAGTTTGAATACTGGAAATTTGTAATGGCAAGGGATGAGAAAGAGTATGATGAGTTCGTTGACAAGGTGGAGGAGCATAGTTTGTGGAGACAGGGGAACAAGCCCAAGTATGGGGAACAGATGCTGATGTTGTCTACTTGTGATAATGGCAAAGGGGATGACTGGAGAATTGTTCTAATAGCCAAGTGTGTATATTCTTAACGTAAAAAGGAAAAAAGTGCAGTATAAGAAAATAATTTTGAATAAGAAGTTTACAAAAATATGTATATTACCTTTTTATATGGTATAAGCGCTTATGAAAAAAATTAAGGAGAATAATACTATGGATGAAATGGTAAAAAGAACGCAAGTTTATTTGAATGCAATGTATGGAGGAAATTCAGGGTACGAAGTTATACCAGAAAATGGAATTACTGGTTGGACCACAATTTATGCATTAACAAGAGCTTTGCAAATTGAATTAGGAATTACTGCAACAGCAGATAGCTTTGGACCAACTACAATTTCAAAATTTAATTCTAAATTTCCGAATGGAATAAAACAGCAAAATAGTAGCGATACTACAGAAAATAACATATATGCAATTATTCAAGGGGCATTATGGTGTAAAGGCTATTCAACAGGAGCAACAGGAATAACAAAACACTTTTATAGTGGTACAGGAGGAGCTGTTAAGAAAATGAAAGAAGACGCAGGTTTAACTAATACAGATTCTACAGTTACACTTGCGGTAATGAAAGCATTGTTATCCATGAATCAGTACGTCACTTTAACCTTAAGAGGAGGAAACGAAAAGATAAGACAAATACAGCAGCATTTTAATAATAAGTATATTGATTATATAGGACTTGCTCCATGTGATGGAGTTTATGGAAGAGAAATGAATCAAGCTATGATTAAGGTGCTACAGGCAATCGAAAAATTTTCTGTAAGTGAAGCAACGGGATATTTTGGAGAAGGTACAAAGAATAGATTACCAATGTTGCCATCAAAAACGAATGAAGAGGCAATCTATTTATTTAGGGCAGCATTATGTTGTAACGGATATGATGTCTTGCTGTCTACAACTTGGGATACAGCTTTAGAAAATAAAATAGATGAATTTCAAAAAGACATGTTACTAACTAGAACAAAAAAAGCAGATACTAATACTTGGATGGCATTATTGGTGAGTAGAGGCAATACTGACAGATCAAGTAATGGTTGTGATACAAGATTTGAAATGACACAAGATCGTTTAAATATACTAAAGGCAAATGGTTATGAAGTAATAGGACGATATTTAACAGGAGGTAGTTTTAAAGAATTAAGAGAAGGAGAAGTAGAGCGAATTATTTCTAATGGTATGAAACTGTTTCCTATTTTTCAAGAATCAGGTGCAAATCTTGAATATTTTACATCTGCGAGAGGAAAAATAGATGCAGAAAAATCAACAAAAGCAGCAAGAAAATACGGCATTCCAAAAGATAGTATAATATATTTTGCTGTTGATACAGATCCATTAGATGGAGACATTACAGGAAAGATATTACCATATTTTAAATCATTGTCAGAAAATTTTGATCCAGAATATAAAATTGGGGTATATGGAACACGTAATGTGTGCACACAAGTTTGCAATAAAGGATTTGCAGAAACAAGTTTTGTAAGTGATATGTCATATGGATTTAGTGGAAATATGGGATTTAAAATTCCTCAAAAATGGAATTTAGATCAATACTATGAAATAAAAGTATCAGAATCTGGATGGGATTTTGATTTAGATAAAACAATGTATTCAGGACGTTTTCCATTAGTAAGCAAAGTGGAACATAGCAGTTATGAAAGACCAGAAATTCCAACAGTAAAGGAACCATCAATCAATACATTAATTGATGATATTAAAAATTTGGAAAGTATGTATGTAACTTATTATGAAAAGAATGTGGGTTCAACAACAAATCCAAGTATTGTCACACCAAATGTGGTTGTTAATGGAATAACTAACTTTTTAAGGGGTGAAGAATATGAAGGATGGCAATGGTTCTTTACTACAGGTCATGCAGTTGACGAAGCATTTTCCAATTATGTGAAGAAAAATAATGCTGAGTTATATAGTAGACTAAAACCTTACATAAGAAAGGAAACATCTAAAGAAAAGAGATTGCTTTTATCAGATGGGAATATAGGGCTCATAGATCTAAGTCATATGGCAGCAACGATAGAAGCTTATTTAGGAACAGGATTACCTCCTTCATTTTGGGCTGGCTGGGGAGGTGACCTTGCAACTGGTATGAGTGATACAACTATTAATTACGAAAACAAAAATAAGGATGGTTTTGAGATATATAAGGATAAAGATTTACAAACTATAGCAAATATGACCATCGGAAAAAATACATTAACGTGTAATTATTCAGATTTTTGCTGTGATTTTGATGCGTATGCTATACAGAAAAAAATTAGAAGTTATACAGATGAAACGGATTATCATAGATTTTCAAAAGCATTATCATGGTATTATACAGCAGAATACGCAAAGAGATTTGAACAGATTTTTGATGAGATTGGATGCTCAAAAACTCTAGGAGGATTAAAAGCTGCAGTATATGATAAGATGACAGGTGTGGACGAAAAAGTAGGATTGCTTTTATTGAAAGCAGATAATCCTTCTGATGAAGTAATTCAAGCATGTTGTTCTTCATTTGCAAATTATGTATATAGTATGATTTAAATTAAATAATAGGAGTGTGGCTGTTGTGTTCTGCAACAGTCACATTTTGGATTTAAAACCAATATAGTCAAATTGCAGGAGAGAAAATTTAAGGGTTGTCTAATTGTAAGTGTAATCATAATTTATTATGAAAAAATTTTTTGCTAATTAATTGACCTAATAAAAATATGAGTGTTGAAATAAAAGAAATAAAGGCAAAGTATATAATGGTTTTAAAGTTAGAATTATGGTATGAACTTTTAATAATGCTTAACAAAGGAAGAAATAAAGCAAAGGTATTTATGATAAAAAATATTAGAGAAGACAATAAAAAATAATATGGTTTAGTGCGTTTATTTCTTTTTTGTGTAATGAGTCCAATAAAAAAACTTGTGACATAGATTATAGCATGATAAAAAATCCAATAGAAACCAAAATACCATAAGTAGAATAAATCTGATGAATGAGGGATAAATGTTCCAATAATCATTATTGAAACGAGAGTCGTAAAATATAAGGTAAGTGGTAAAAATCTTTCAAACAATATTCTAATCATATAATATAGAAACTCCTTTAAAAACAATTATCCTAATATTATAATGTGAATTTTTTTTTGTCAAGAGAGGTGGTTTGCTAATTAGTCAATGTTATTACCTAATTAAGCAAATAAGGTAGAATGATTTAAAAAATTGTTATATAAAAATATAAATTCTTGTAATAATAAAATACTAACTCAACGTACGTTTAATTAAAACTTTACCAAAAAAAATTATTTCTTTTGTGGAAAGTCTATACCGGATGTGTCAGGATTATTTAGAATGCCTAACAAAACACATATTGCACAAATGCTTTGTACTACTGTCATTATAGTATCATTGTCTATAATAAATCCAAGTGATGAAAGAATTGTTAATAAATATCCCGTTAGTCCAATTATTGTAGCTGGATTTTTTAATCTGTTTAAATATTTTCTCATAATATCGCCTTCTTTCTATAGTTGATAATTTATACATTGAGTTAGTATATTGATTAATAAGAGAAAAACAGCTTATTTGTAAATATATTTGCAAAAATAAATGGAGATCAACATAGTAAGTTAAACAAGATTAAAAAGCATATGAGGTTAAAAATATTTAGAATACAGTATAGTTTGAAAAAGTAAATATTGTGAGTGCAAGTTATATAGAAATTAATTAAAAATGTTTTTAAGAGTTTACATATTTGTCTCTTTTTTCTTTTTAAAAAGAAAAGGAGACAAGTATGAAGGCAGAAAAGTTCGCAAATTTAGTTAATAAGGCAAAAAATAATTCCGAAGCAGTAATGGAGATTTTAAAAATTATGAAACCGATAATAAACAAATATGTAAAGAAAATTTATTTTATGGATAAGGAAGATGCTGAACAGGAATTGAATTTAGCAATAATAGAAGCTATTCAAAGAATATCAAATTGTAAATATGATGGACAGTGTATAGTATATATTGAAAATGCTATTAAATTTAAATATGCACATTTGTGTAAATCTAATATTAGAAGAGAAGAAGCAGAAGGAAAGTATGTAGAAGAATTAAAAGAAGTATTGGTAGGTGAAACAAGTTTGGAAGTTGAAAAAACTATAGATTTTAAAAGTAAAGTGCAGCAATTATCAGAAAAGAAAAAACAAATTTTAACGTATTTATATTTAGGA
>UMDV01038728.1_pt1 | contig 10947 bp, 9 predicted proteins | sample 1964571 | NCBI WGS metagenome assembly UMDV01 (sample SAMEA4836002, study PRJEB28245) | human gut metagenome | biome: gut microbiome; material: fecal sample | place: Denmark | collected 2008 | reverse complement strand
TTCACAACAGCCGAAGGACGCTCCACAACTTCGCCTGCCGCAATTTGATTTATCGTTTTTTGGTCAAGAACTTGAATCATGACATCCTCCGTTTCTTTTTACCACTGTTCTTTTAATTTATTCTGCCACTTGTAAACTAAATTCATCGCATCCATCGGTGTCACATTGGATAAATTAATATCACGCAGTTCAAACAAAATGGCATCCGTCTGATTTGTCGTCTCCATCGTATCAAAAATGGAAAGCTGCGTCATGGCTTCCGTGCCGCCTTTTAAATCTTTCTCACTTAAATCCGTAAGTTTTGATAGATTACTATTGGCATCTTTGGCCTCCAACAAATCCGCAATTTCCCTTGCACGGACTAAAACTTCATCCGGAACACCGGCAAGTCTGGCAACCTGAATACCATAACTGCGGTCAGCACCGCCCTTTACAATTTTGCGAAGGAATACAATATCCTCTCCATCCTCTTTTACGGCAATACAGTAATTTTGGACGCCTTCTAATTTGCCCTCCAATTCCGTCAATTCGTGGTAATGTGTGGCAAATAACGTTTTTGCTCCAATTTTTTTCTTATTTACTATGTGTTCAACAACCGACCATGCAATACTTAGTCCGTCAAAGGTACTGGTTCCGCGGCCGATTTCATCTAAAATAATCAAACTGTCTTTTGTTGCGTTATGTAAAATATTAGCAACTTCGGTCATTTCCACCATAAAGGTGCTCTGCCCGCTCGCCAAGTCATCCGATGCCCCGACACGGGTAAATATACGGTCAACTAAAGATAAATCTGCTTCTTTTGCCGGAACAAAGCAGCCAATCTGCGCCATCAGAGAAATCAATGCTGTCTGACGCATATAAGTAGATTTACCTGCCATGTTTGGTCCGGTAATAATCACGACACGGTGTGTATCATCATCTAAGTAGGTATCGTTAGCAATAAACATATCCTTTGTCATCATCTGCTCAATCACCGGATGTCTGCCTTCTTTAATCGTAATGGAGCCATTGTGATTAATGGTTGGACGTACATACTGATTATGCTCTGCTACATACGCAAGAGATGCTAACATATCCAAAAAGGCAATCACCGATGCCGTATCCTGAATCCGCTTCATCTGCCCAAATATTTTATCCCGCAGTTCGCAAAACACCGCATATTCCAGATTATAAAGCCGGTCCTCCGCCCCCAGAATCACATCTTCCATTTCTTTCAGTTCATTAGTCGTGTAACGCTCCGCATTTGTCAATGTCTGTTTTCGAATCCAGTTTTCCGGCACCTGGTCAAGAAAAGATTTTGTGACCTCAAAATAATACCCGAAAACTTTATTATATTTAATTCTAAGATTCTTAATTCCTGTATGTTCTTTTTCTTTTGCCTCTAAATTTGCCAGCCAGTCTTTGCCTTCGGTTTTTGCCTGTCTAAGCTTATCAATTTCTTCATGATAACCGTTTTTAAAGATACCGCCCTCTCTTACCGAAATCGGTGGTTCTTCCTCAATTGCCGAATGAATCCATCCGTAAATATCTTCCAGTGCATCCATCTTATCATATAAGTCTTTAAAAAGCGGCGCTTTAAAATTGCCAAGAAGCATACGAATCGCCGGAAGCATTTCCAAAGAAGATTCCAGTGCTATCATATCTCTTGGATTTACAGTACGGTAACTGATTTTGCTCAAAAGACGCTCTAAGTCATATACCGGATTCAGATATTCACGAATTTCCTCTCTGGTAATAACATTCGCATTTAATTCCTCAATCGCATCATAACGCGCAAGAATCTCTTCTTCCTCAATCAAAGGCTGTTCAATAGAAGCACGCAATTTTCTGGCACCCATCGCTGTTTTTGTCTTATCAAGCACCCAGAGAAGCGAACCTCTTTTCTGCTTTTCACGCAGTGTCTCCACCAGTTCCAGATTCCGTCTGGTATTTCTGTCTAAAAGCATATACTTGCCAACATGATACGGCTGCAAATGTGAAATGTGCTCTAGGGCACACTTTTGCGTTTCTATCAAATACATCATGACGGCTCCTGCCGCAATCATGCCAATCGAGTATTCCTCCACCCCCATGCCGTCTAAACTGCTTACATGAAAATGACGGCACAGAGCCTCCCGGCAGCTTTCTTTTTCAAAGTAGCGCGGTTCGAGTGCAGAAATGGTAATTCCAAGCCGTTCACTCAAATCGGTCAAGTCAACACCGGATATGTAAAAGGAATCATTGCAGATAATCTCGGCCGGCATAAATTTATTTACTTCATCCAAAAGTTTACTTACCGACTCTACTTCGGTAAGCATATATTCTCCTGTTGTGACATCTACAATCGAAATGCCAAAACTGTGGTCAACCGAAACAATTCCCATCAAATAATTATTTCTGGTTTCATCTAAAGAACCGGTAAAACAATTGGTTCCCGGTGTAACAATACGTGTTACTTCCCTCTTTACCAAGCCTTTTGCCAGTTTCGGGTCTTCTACCTGTTCACAAATCGCTACTTTATAGCCCCGCTCTACCAAACGGTTAATATATGTCTCCGCAGAATGAAACGGGACACCACACATGGGTGCCCGCTCTTTAAGACCACAACTCTTTCCGGTCAGGGTTAATTCAAGTTCTTTGTGTGCACATATGGCATCATCAAAAAACATTTCATAGAAGTCACCTAACCGGTAAAAGAGAATACAGTCTTTATATTCATTTTTTGTTTCCATGTACTGCTGCATCATTGGCGTTAACTGTTCCATGGTCTTTGTTACCTCTTTCGCAATATTCCAATCTATTCTGTTGTATTAGCAGTCGGCTCTGGAGTCGGCACCTGAGTTGGTGCTTCTGTCGGTGCCTGAGTTGGCGCTTCTGTTGGTGCCTGAGTCGGTGCTTTTGTAACAACAGTACCTGGCGTTTTCGTTGCTTTCGGCATCTTCGTAGCCTTTGGCGATTTGGACGCTTTTGGTGTCTTCGTAGCCTTTGGTGCTTTTGTAGCCTTTGGTGTAGCCGTTGTACGAACCGGTTTCTGAGTCGGTCTTGGAGTAACTGTCTCAATCGGTTTTGGTTTATCAACAGAGAGATACATCGCATTGATATAACCTTTCTGTCCATTATATTCAACTTCCATCCATTCTTTCTTCTGCAAACCAGAGAAAGTCAGTTTTGTCGATGCCGGAACTTTTGCCACAACACTTGCCGTCAAAGACGGTTCGGAACGCATATTAACAGTCGATGTCGTATAACCTTCCGTTGCCTTTGCCAGTTCCTCATCCACCTGTGTATCAGCATCATCTTCACGAACCATTGTATTTCCATCCGGTGTCTGTGTTGGCTCCGGACTTTCTCTTACCGTAACAGCACTGTCCGATACAGCAGAAGCATTAGCCTCTTCATCTGTAACCGTATTATGATTAAAGAAAGCAACCGAAATATAATAGCCAATTCCAATCACTAACGCAAGTGTAAGTACCACGCTAATACCAAACATACTTGTCTCAAATACTTTATGTTCTGAACTCAGCATTCTGCTAAAAAAGCCTTTTTTCTCGTTTTTCATTCCCATTTACACTCCTTATCTTGAATATCTTTGTTTATTATAACCATTCTGTCGTCATTTGTCTATGATAAATTCCATTTTTCGCAAAAAAGCGAACATTCGTTTGACACATATAATAAATTATGATATATTTAAAAAGCAAACAATTGTTTGTATTTTACTAACTTTTTAGGAGGTTTCTATGGGAAATGGCAGAATATCAGCAAAGCAGGCTGAAATATTAGAATACATAAAAGCACAAATTTTAGAAAAGGGATATCCACCGGCAGTACGGGAAATTTGTTCAGCTGTTCATTTAAAGTCAACATCCTCGGTACACTCTCATTTGGAGACATTGGAAAAGAATGGTTATATCCGCCGTGACCCGACGAAACCACGTGCAATTGAAATTATAGATGATGATTTTAATTTATCCAGGCGCGAAATCCGCAACATTCCATTGTTAGGACATGTTGCCGCCGGTGCCCCATTATTTGCGGAGCAGAATATCGAAAATTATTTTCCAATGCTTGCAGACCAGCTCCCTGCCGGTAATTTATTTATGCTTGATGTCCGCGGTGAAAGTATGATAAATGTCGGTATTTATGACGGTGACAAAATCATTGTGCAGCAGACTCCTACTGCCAAAGACGGCGATATTGTAGTTGCATTAATTGATGATTCCGCCACGGTAAAAACTTACTACAAAGAAAGCGGACGTTACCGTCTCCAGCCGGAAAATGATTCTATGGAGCCAATTTATGTAAACGAAGTAATCATATTAGGAAAAGTAATCGGCTTATACCGCTTCTTCTAAACTTATATCGCAAAACCAGAGCATATAAAATCTTTTTATTGCTCTCTCGAACAAAATGCAATAAAAAATTTCCATGTGTAAGAGGCTTATAACGCGAAGTGTTATCTTATCTCTTACGCATGGAATTTTTTTATAATTCTTCTCTTGATATCTTCTTTCCATCTTTCCAAATTCGCTCTAAATCATAAAACAAGCGGTCTTCTTTGGAAAAAACATGAACGATTACATCACCATAATCCATCAAAACCCAGGAAGAATTTTTATTTCCCTCAATCCTCTTGCTTTTATAGCCGGCTTCTATCATTTTTTCCTCGACTAAATCCGTCATGGCATTTAACTGATTCTGATTTCTTCCATTTGCAATTACCAGATAATCTGCAATTACCGAAATTTCATCGACTTTAAGTATCTCAATGTCCTCTCCCAGTTTTTCATCTAAAGCATCATAAACAATCTGTACCATTTTTTTCGACTGATTTTCCATCTAACGTTTCCTCCTGATTCTATTTTATTGTGAAATAATAATGAAACGCTTCCAGTGACATTTCATCAATCGGCATCTGATTCTCTTCTAAATACGTTAATGTGTTTTTTAAAATCATACCGGTTGCCTGATTCAAATCAAAAAAGGCTGTCCTTCGAATTCTTTCAAGCAGATATGGTTTGCAGTCCATATCACGGTTTGGCTCAATATAATCCGCAATGTAAATTATTTTCTCTAATGTCGTCATCTGCGACTTGCCGGTTGTATGACAGGCAATGGCAGAACAAATTTCATCATCCTCTATACCATATCGAAGCACCGCTAATTTAGCACCTAATTTTCCATGAATTACAGCAGGGGTACTTTTTTCGGACTCAGACAATGGAATTTCCAGTTTCTCACATAAGACAAACATCTCTTCATTCGTTAGATATTTCGCACAGTCATGCAAAAGACCGGCTAATTTTGCTCTTTGCAGTGAAACATCATCATGCATCATGGCAAGATTTGCCGCCATATTGGCAACTCCTAACGTATGAACAAATCGTTTCGGCCGAAGCGATGCCGCTAAGCAGTCCATCTGTTCTTTTTCGTTTTTAGGTATTACAAAACTAGAATCACCGTATAACCGGTGCATCTGAATATAACGTACCACAGGCTCCGGACAATATCCGATAATTGACTTTCCCTTTTTGATACGTTTTCGGATTTCATGTGAAGAAATTGACATGGCAGGTATTTTCAGTGGGCGAAAATCTCCATCTAACCGTTCACTTAACTGCTTGCAGTACTCTTTCGTCTGCTCATAGGAAATCTCATCCCGTGAGGCAGCCAATATCGTACACAATTTCACAATTTTTTCCGGATGATACCACTGTTCAAACTGCGCTAAAGAGTCGCCACCCATAATAAAATAAAAGTGCGCATCTTCTCTTTCTTTCTTTAATTCTACAAGTGTATCATATGTGTAGGTTTTCCCCGCTCTTTTATATTCAATATTTGAAATTTTAAAATGCGGGATTTTGTCAATCGCAAATTGAACCATACGTTTTCTATGTTCTTTTTCTGCAATCTCATCCTGATTTTTGTGCGGTGGTTTTGCTGATGGCATAAACCATATTTCATCCAATTTATATTGTTCATACGCAGCCTGAGCCATCATCAAATGAGCATTATGAATCGGATTAAATGTTCCGCCCATGATTCCGATTTTCATTCTTTTACCTACTCCTTTGTATTTTTCGCCTTTGGCAGTTCAATTTTTTTCTTTGTTTTAGATTCACGATATAATACAATTTTTCTTCCGATTACCTGTACTACATCCGAATGAGTCCGTTCTGCCAACAGTGCTGCAACATCACTGGGCATTGCCACACAGTTTTTTAATACATTAATTTTGATTAATTCTCTTGCCTCTAATGCCTGTTCTACCGATTCTGTAAGTTCCGGTGTGATGGTTGCCTTGCCAATCTGCATGATTGGTTCCATCTTCATTGCCAGGCTTTTTAAATAGGCTCTTTGTTTGCTTGTCATTTTTTCCTCCTTCTCGCTTCGCATTGCTACGCGCAGCGCGCCTCGCCGCTTTCCGCAACGCACCTCGATTCCGCTTCGCTTCATCTCGGTCGCGCTACGCGCGACATACATCTGCGCGAATACACTTATTTGCAAGCGAGCTTGCATAAGTGTATTCGTGCAGATGTGCGTTGCTTTGTAGTTATCGCATAAATTCAAATTGCCAACCATACATTTTTACGGTGTCGCCTTCTTCGATTCCAAGTTTTTCTAATTCGTCAAGGATTCCGTTTGTTTTTAAGAATTTTTGGAAGAATTCAAATCCTTTTTCGGAATCCAGATTGGTATAACCAAGCATTCTTTCGATACGAGGACCTTCGACAATGTAAAGTCCTTCTTCTTCCTCGCTTTTTTCAACCGTATACGGTTCATTTGAGAAGTCCGGTTCTTTTATCATGTATTCTTTTTCAAAAACAACCTGTTCTTCTTTTACATGGTCAAGCATGTCTTTGACATGATAAAGTAATGCCTGCACACCTTCTCCACTGACAGCAGATATCGGATATACTGAAATTCCATCCGGTTCAAATTCATCCTTGATTGCCTGCAATACTTTTTCACGGTCTTCACCATAAAAGCAATCGATTTTGTTGGCAGCAATGACCTGCGGGCGCTTAGCAATTTCCGGATTATAAGCTTTTAATTCCTCGTTAATGGCATGAATGTCTTCAATTGGGTCTCTGCCCTCTGTGGATGCTGCATCCACCATATGAATGAGCACGCGGGTACGTTCAATATGGCGTAAAAATTCATGTCCTAATCCAACACCTTCTGAAGCTCCTTCAATCAATCCCGGAATATCAGCGATAACAAATCCATCGGCACCATCTAAATCAACCACACCAAGATTTGGATTCAAAGTTGTAAAATGATAATTTGCAATCTTCGGCTGTGCGTTCGTCACTCTTGATAAAAGGGTAGACTTTCCGACATTTGGGAATCCAACCAAACCAACATCAGCAATAACTTTTAATTCAAGGATAACTTCAAGTTCAATACCGGGTTTGCCCGGCTGGGCATACTTAGGCACCTGCATCGTAGGTGTTGCAAAATGCTGGTTTCCCTTTCCGCCGTTTCCACCTTTTAGTACCACTTCTCTATTATTTTCGTAGGACATATCGGTAATTACCTGTCCCGTCTGTGCCTCACGTACAATTGTACCTGCCGGCACCTTTACGATTTTATCTTCTCCATCAGCTCCGTGACAGCGTCTTTTGCCGCCCGGCTCTCCGTCTCCTGCAAAATATTTCCTCACATGGCGGAATTCGTTTAACGTATTAATGCCCGGGTCAACTTCAAATATCAAATCACCGCCGCGGCCACCATCGCCACCATCCGGTCCACCGTTAGCAACGTATTTTTCACGGCGGAAACTAACATGACCGTCACCGCCTTTTCCGGAGCGGATTGTTATCTTCGCTCGATCTGCAAACATACTTTTTTCCTTTCTATGAACGAATAAGGGGCTGCACATAAGGCAGCCCCCTGACAAATCATTTCGATTTTATTTGCTTTCCACTGGATATACGGAAGCCTGTTTTTTATCTCTTCCTTTTCTCTCGAAACGAAGAACACCGTCTACCAAAGCATACAATGTATCGTCTCCACCTTTACCAACATTAACACCCGGATGAATCTTGGTGCCACGCTGTCTGTAAAGAATATTTCCAGCCAAAACAAACTGTCCGTCAGCTCTTTTAGCGCCTAAGCGTTTAGATTCGGAATCTCTACCGTTCTTTGTAGAACCCATTCCTTTTTTATGAGCAAACAACTGAAGGTTCATTTTCAACATGGTCTTTTCCTCCTAACGATTAATAATTTGAACATACTTCTTTCCATATTCTTCGGCAATATGTTCGATTCCTAATAGCATAGACTGTAACAATAACTGTGTTTTCTCCGAAATTTCTCCTGTTAAATCAAAAGAAATCATTCCTCTTTCCTCATCCATACCCTCCGAGAAGGAATCCTCCGTAAATTCTTCAATTGAATTTACACAGTTAATGGCGAGAACAGAAATCGAAGCACAAACAATATCACTGCCCCGGTCCGCATATCCGGCATGCCCTTCCATATGAAAACCCGTTATGTTCCCATTCTGCTTTTTTACAATTACCTGAATCATAGATTCACCTGAAAGATTAAGCGTTAATCTTTTCGATTTTTACCTGAGTAAATGGCTGTCTATGACCATTCTTTTTGTGGTATCCGGTTTTTCTCTTATAACGATAAACAATAACCTTTTTACTTTTGCCTTCTGCTACTACAGTTGCTTTGACAGAAGCTCCGTCAACAGTTGGAGTACCAACTTTGACATCTTTGTCACCAACTAAAAGTACCTGGTCAAAAGTAACTTCGGAACCAGCTTCCAAACCAAGTTTTTCAACTTTGATTACGTCGCCTTCTTCTACTTTATACTGCTTACCACCGGTTGCTATAATTGCGTACATATAGCACCTCCTAATAAAATTACTCGCCAACTATGGTGCCTGTCTCATGAAAAATGGACAGAACTATAACCTCGTTGTGCGGCATACGCTTAACAGTATAGCATGACCAATCACACTATGTCAAGTATTTTTCATGAACATTTGACGCAAACGAAACCAGCCCAAATTTATTTTTTGATCTTGACTTTCTTGTTCAGTCCTCTGGCACGAAGTACCTTTTTATATGCTTTATATTTACTCTTTGGCACTTTAATAACTGTCTTTTTTCGGATGCTCTTAAATGTTTTTTTAGCAACCGTTTTCTTTGTCAGTTTCTTTGTTTTGATTTCAAGCAGAGTCAGTTTTTTGCAGTTACTAAAGGCTTTTTCTCCAATGGAAGTAACATCGTACTCAACCCCCTGAACGGTAATGCTCTCAGGAATGGTGACTTTTTTCTTCTTTTTGTTTGTATAGCCTGTAAATTCAACCGTAGAGCCCTTTGCCTTTGATTTCGTTACTCTGTATTTATTTCCTTTTACTTTCAGTATTGCACCGACTTTTTTCGGTACTGCTTTTTCCCTTTCAGCAGGCTTCTTCGTCGCCTGAGAATCCGAGGTCTTGGTCGGTTTTGCAGTTGGCGTTGCAGCTGGTTTGCCGGTTGGTTTTGCAGTTGGCGTTACAACCGGCTTTTCTGTCGGTGCTTCTTTGATGGTATAAACCACTTCTACCTTAGCAGTGCCTACCGATACAGTGGCTTTGATGGTACCGGGACTGGTAAGGTCCTCTGTCCGAGTTCCCTCACGTGTATAAAAGATTTCATAAGGCACTTCTATTTTGCCCCATTCTTCACTTAACTCGATACCAATGTCAACCGCATGGGCTGTTTTATCATATACAACATCCTTGCCACTGACTGTCATCCTCACTGAATGAGCAGAATCCTTCTTACAAATACCTGTGATCACATTCCCCTGTGCAGTATATATTGTGTCATGAGCGGTCGGTGATTCCGGAAGTTTTTCATTGGAATAACTCTTCACACATTCCTGATAGCCGGTATATACTGTTCCGTGCGAAGAATCCGCCACCGGAGCTTGGTCTTTTTCACCGTCATTGTCGATGTTCTGGTACCAATACTGGCTTCCGTCACTCACTCCATGGTTCAGAAGGCTGCACACTTCTCCAGAGGCAAACTGCTGTGCCGTCTTAGCATTTATATCTTCTGTTTTTTCTGAAAGATAATATGTATTTTCAATATGGCTTCCGGTAAATGATTGGCTAAGCGGATAAGTATTGCCATCCCCATCAAACGTAATGTCCTTTACAAAACTATCCTTAATCGTGCCATAATTTCCGCCGGCTAATGCGCTGTGAACCCGAAGTTTAATAGTCATTTCATCGTCATACTCTGTCTTCTTCTTCGTTTTTATGACAGCATTCTCCACCGCACAATTTTCGATTGTTCCATAATTGTTGGAACAGAGAATACCAGAGCGAAAATCTGCCGAATAATTTCTAGATGGCACCGTTGCATTCCGGATACGCACATTTTTGATGGTACCATAATTATTTCCCATCAAAATATATGGATAATATTTACTTTTCACATTGGTAATACTATGTCCATTTCCATCAAATATACCATAAAATGAACTTGCGCCACCATTGAGCAATCCAGAAACATCTTCTTCACTAAAATCAATATCAGCATCCAAAAGAACATTTAATGCATCATCCTTTAGAAGCAGCTTATGCAGCGAATCAAGATCGGCTTTTCCCCCTATTTTCACAAACCATTTTCCATCTTTTTTAACTGCTGGAAGACAGGATGTATAACTTGCACCTTGTTTTACCGTATCTCCCGGATAGGCGACAAAACTATCACCATTTCTGTCCTGTGCAAAATAGAACACTTCATTCGGCAGCACATCTCCTTCAAATTTTTCTCCATCCACAGTCACTCCTAATTCCACTTCGCGCAAAGTAATCATCATATCTTCTGTGATTTTGTCCGGAGTTCCTGCACTTCCGTAGTCATATTCGTAATATCTTTGTCCGTCAAAGTATCGATTTCCCAATTTGAATCCATCCGGCACCACGAACTCTTGTTGATTTGTCTCTCCTT
>UMDV01051391.1_pt1 | contig 11283 bp, 15 predicted proteins | sample 1964571 | NCBI WGS metagenome assembly UMDV01 (sample SAMEA4836002, study PRJEB28245) | human gut metagenome | biome: gut microbiome; material: fecal sample | place: Denmark | collected 2008 | reverse complement strand
GTTTACCTGATCCAGTTTTATCAAGAAAGCTTACTCGAGCTCGATTCCGGAAAGTAGGTTTTTGGTTATACCAAGTCCATTTTTCCGGTTTTGGCGTGCATAAATTTCGTTGCTTCCATTGTGTGTTTTTGAGTGCACAATGGATTGCTGTCAAATTGATGTCACGGGTCTTTGGCTATCTATCAAGTAGTTCATTCAGGTGTTAGATACACTATTATAATACACCCATTTACAAGGGAGGTCAATGGCATAAAAAAGAGGGCAGCTTTACGCTGTCCCCTTTTTCACTCGCCGTCTTTCCTTTGATCTGCCACAGGCTTCTCAAAGCCGGTTCGGTTTCGCACCCTCGGTTCAGGATTTGGCTCCCGAACCAATATCTCAGTTGGACTGCAATCCAGCGCTTCGCAGATGAGATCCAAGTGGTTCAAATTTATCCGTTCGGCGATTTCGTTGTAGTAATCGCTGATCGTAGTGGGGCGAATACCCGTGGCGCGTGCCAGATCTGCTTGCGTCCATTTCAGCTCGCCTAGCCTCTTGGACAGTAAAATTCTAATCATATTCTCGCTCGCTCCTTACAATAAAAGATAACTTTTTCCACTGGAAAAGTCAGGAAAATGTTAGATTATCACGAATCTTGTTATTTTTTATCGTAAAAGGGCCAAAGTTCGTCTTATATCCGCATAAACGAATAGCCGCAAACAAAGAAAAATCCCCCTACACCGGAGTGCAAGGGGAAGCAACTAATTTTTATGAGCCAATAAGCCAATCGCTTTCTGGCTTCGCGATGAGACGAGCATTATTATACGCCATATCCAATGTCAAACAAGTATGTCCTGTATAAACACCTTCACGGGCACCGACAGCCAATGAGAGATCAACCTTTTGTGGGTCTCCCAAACTAATTGGCAAAAGGAACTGAATCCGTCCATGATAGTATTGTGGCACGGCGGCCTTGTAGTTTTCTTTCACGCGAATTTTAGCGTACTCCAATGCAGCACGAAACAACATAGGAAGGTTACTCATATCTCTATACTGTTCGGGAATACGCTGACGGTTTCTTTCATCTTCCAAAATGTGATCAATATTGATACGCATTTCAAGGCGGGTATCAAACATCAAATCCGAAATACTGTCGAAATAACTTGCACGCTCCGGAAGCGGTGTAATTTGGCTGAGTTCCATTGCAGATTCTTTATAGAACCCTTTGAGTTTCCATTCAGCAGCACATTTCACATCATTTTTGTCGAATAACGCAAAAATAGGTTCAAAGTTTGGCGTAAACAAACCCGTGTTGAAACACACATTCTTCTTTGAAGCGTATATGTAGTTACCTTCAGGAGATGTTTCTTGCTGCGCACGAAGACGATTGAACGTGTGGTAAACATAATTTTCCAAAATTATGTTTTTTCGAGGACCTGGAGTCTGAGCATAACTCCAACGTTCTGGGCGAGCCATATCGGCCAGTCCTTGAATAGATGGCGCAAACTCTCCCAAATACGCAAATTTTCTGAGAGGTGGAACCAAATACCTTGACATATAGTGTCTCCTTTCATACCGATTCTTAACGAAAAGCAGCGTTCTATATCCAAGAGACTTGACTTTTTATAAAGCCTTTTGTATAATGGCTCTAGGAAACGTTGTAAGCCGCTATTCCGTTAATGTTTTAATGCTTACAGTAAATAAGTTATAGAAAGACACCGCAACGAGCAAGTTGATACGGTGTCTTTCTCTTTTAAAAGCTTTGGTTATTATTGTACCACACTTTTTTGTTGTTTACAATACTCAACAAAAAAACACCCCCGTTACCCACTTCGACTTATAGTCTGATGGGTAACGGGGGTGTAATCATTTGCTCCGAGTATTCAGGTCGGCAAGCTGGCGTTGGTCGGATTCCCTATATCGCTCATCCACACCTTCCAGATGTGCAAGGCTTCTTTTCAGCTCTCCATTCCAATAAATCTGACCCGTTTCGGTCTCCATTCGCTCAATGCCGGCACAAATGCAGGATAGCAGGTCAAATGTAGCCTTTCGGCTATCCATCTGCAAAATATACCGTTCTCGGCGCTGTTCATCGTCCTTTTCGCGTTTCTTTGCAGCACGATCGGCAGCTCCCTTGATAAGGATTTGATTCACAGCAAAACTAATCGCTCCACCCAGAAGTGTTCCAAGAAAAGCAATTACCGCTAAAAGCCACGCCGGAACGGCGACAGTGACTGTTTCAGCTGTCCCTGCAAGCACCTACATCCTCCTTTCAGTCCTCCGGCTGTGTCAGCAATTCGATCCATCTCGTTACGGGGAGACGATCCAAGAGCCAATCCACAAGCCGCTTAAGCATTCTTCAGTACCTCCAGCCCAGACTTTGCAGCGTTAAACGCTGTCTGGACTGCTTTGCGAATCAAATCGTCCGTCACAAGAAAACGAATCGGTGCAGGCACCTTTTCACGCAGCCAAGACACAACGACTGCCAGGCGTGCCTCGCCCAGTTTGGTGCCAACGAACTCCTTCTCCGCTTTGGAGATGGCATCGATTGCCCACTCGATCAGGAGCGCCTTGTATCCGAAGCGGATAGCCACAACGGTCAGAACGGAAATCATCAGGATCACAGCGACCGCCGTAACGATGTTCATAATGCTCATAGATTGAATTTCCTTTCCTTAAATCAGCTTAAAAAGAGCTGCTTTTGTCTTTGAACCAACGATGCCATCAACGGTCAGGGAATGCTTTTCCTGAAATTCCTTGACCATCTTCTCCGTGTTTGCACCGAAGATTCCGTCCTTGTCGATGCCGAGCGCCCCCTGTAGAACCGAATTGTAGATGCGCTGCGGAAAAGCGCTGGTGGACTTTTTCAGGTTTCCGGGGCCAAAGAGTTCTGCGGCCCAGTTCGCTGTGTACGCCGTAGACCCTGCCACATTGGGAATCCCGGCATACTGATATACCGACACATACCCTGTCGGGATGTCGTTGATACGGATTTCCCAGTGAAGGTGACTGCCCGTGCTATGCCCGGTACTTCCCTCAACGCCGATTAGGTCTCCCGGCTTCAACTTCTGGCCTGCTGTCACGCTGATTTTGGACAGGTGCCCAAAATACATATAGTAGGCAGTCGTGCCGATCCGGACCACAACACGCCGGCCGAAGCCTTTCTTCGGGAGTGTTGCGCATTCCCATCCGGCACGAACAACCGTGCCATAAACCGGGCAATAGATGTTTTTGTCGGTGATGCCTACCAGATCATACCCTTGGTGATACGTTCCGTTTGCCCGCAGGTTGCGATATGCCTGCGATACCCTGAATGTGCCTTTGTACGGAGAAATCAAATAAATCCACCTCCATTTCAAATAAAAAAACAGCGTATCATGTGGTCAACACAATACCCTGGCTTTCGTTATTTTGTGGGGGCTTACCCCTGTTTTTTCTCCTTCAGCATCCCGGTCAGTTCGGTATACTCTTCCTCGGTGATGCGTGGCGAAAAAGATGTCCAGCTTGTCCGCGAGGTTTGCGGTCTGGCCACGCTCGATCATGCGTTTCAAAGTCCTGTAAAGCATTCAAGTGTCCTCCTTATGTAGTCGTTTCGGTGTCTGCGTCGGTAATGCCAAGCTCCAGCAGGGTCAGGCGGTATTCCTGATCCACGTTCAACGCGTCGGCGTCTTCCAGCGCCGCCTGCAGTGCCGCCACCGTTTCCGGCAGCTTGTCCTTTGCTTCCTGTTTCTTGCGCGCTTCTTCCTGCACGGCCAGTTTCTTCGGCGGTGTAGCGGACGTACTTCTGGATGGGCACCTGTTCGGTCCATGCGGCCTGCGCAGGCACGCCCGGCACGTCGATGACCTTCCGCACATCCCTGCCGCCGCCGGGATACTCCGCCACCGTCTCGTAGTGGCTCACTTCCTCCACGCCTTCCACGGCGGGGTGCTCCACCGGCACCAGCGCCGCCACGCCCTCGTCCAGTACTGAGAGGAACATGTCATACCGCAGTGCCCTGCCGGTCTGGTCCTTGTTGCCGGAAAGGTTCAGACAGCAATTAAGGCCCGAATCAACGGTTTCGTCGTAGCGTCCGTTTTCATCGAGCCTTACGTGGTTTATTGTGATGCCCGCTGCGTCCATGGCAATAATGCGGGTATATATGGCGGTCATGATCGTGCGGTCGTTTGCACGGTTCAGCCGTACCCTGTCAGGCCGGTAGCTGCTCCCTCCGCCATAGTAGTTCTTCCCGGGAGGGTCCCGGTTCGTAAAGGCGTTCCACGCCCGTTTCAGGCGGGAGCCAACGTTTATCGCCATTTTGATTTTTCAGCTCCTGTTTTATGTATCAGCCTTTACAGACCCTTGCTCCGTAATTTTCTCAGTGTTCGCCTTGTCCTCCGCTCCTTGCTGCGTGATTTCCTCAAAGCCGCTCTTCACCAGAATGGCTTTCACCTTCTCCTTCAGCAGGCGGGGGCAACGCTCGTACAGAGCCTTTGCCTCCTCCATAGTCTCAGCAGACATAATTTCCTGTGCCCATAACATTGCCATCATAAATACCATCCTTTCTAATTTTTGTGTGATTCGTTTAAGCATACACAATCTCCGACATTTCCATCAGACATTGCTTAAACATCTTGTTCTGCTCCTGCAGCGCGGCCAGCTGCTCTTTCACGGTGGGTTCCGGGGTGGTTTCCTCGGGTGCGGCCTTGGTGCCCGCTGCCACGATCTCGTAGCAGGCATCATTGTCCGCGATCTCCCACAGCGTACCGCCCACCTCAAGGGCGGCATTGTGGTCTGCCACGGCCTGGACCATGGCGGTGTACGCATCGCATTGCTCCTGTGTTTCTACCGGCTTTGCAATATTACAGCCAGTCGCGTATGCGTCAATGATCATTGTGGTTCACCTCACTTCCAGCGGCCGATGGCAATACTATTGCTATACATGCGAATGCTACATGACGTGGTTTTTTTATCATCAGGGTTAAGTCTAATACACCCCGAATTGTCGGCTGTGAATCCAATATAACTGGTGTCAATAAAAGCCACGGGAAAAGTCCAACGATTTTGATTAGAGTCATTAAAGCACCAGCAAATCTGTATGCCGTCACTGAATCTAATATAATTTGTACCGCTGGCGGTGATGTCGCTGCCGGTCGCACCCGTGGCGATCCCGTCCAGCTTCTTTTTGTCGGCAGCACTCAGCAAACCCGCCGCGCGCTGGGTGGCATTGCCATAGGTAGTGTTGGTTGTCGGCGGTGTGTAGCCCAATGCCGCTGTGACATTGGCTTTGGTCAGGCTCAGCAGGCCGCTGGCAATGGTAAGGTTCGAGCCAATTTTCACGAGGCCAAGCGCACTTGCGGTTGCAGCGTCGTAGGTATGATCCGTAAACACCGCATCTGCGGGTACGGTCTTTTTCAGTTCGTAGGTACACGCAACGGGTTTGCCGCCAGAAAAATACACCGGCTTGGTAGTACTGCCCGCCGTCGCAGTGTCAAGTTTTACAGCGCTGATAGCACTGCCGCCTGCAGATGCAGAACCCGCGTAGCTGTGCGCGTGGTTCTTGGCCGCAAATACGCTTTCCGCCTTGCTCTTGATGTACGCCCACAACGTACTCATGGGCCTGCGGTGGTAAGTGGTCGTTGTGCTTCCGCCGCCGGCATACTGGGATACATAGTAATCTGCATCCTGCGGGGTGCTGGTACCCACGCTCAGCGTGTTGATGAGTGCGCTCAGATCGTGGGTGTGGGTCGTGTCGCTCTTTTGGGACAGAGCGTTGGAGACCTCGGTCTTGTCGGCCTTTCCTGCCAGCGCATCACCGGTCGCTTTTGCATCGGCAGGGGCACCCTCAGTGGACAGGGTTGAATCAGTTCCGACATAAATCTTAGCTTTTTCAGCACTCTGAGCTGCGGAGGCTGCACAATCTGCAGCATTATTCTCGCTTTTCAGTGCGTTAGATTCACTCGCTTGAGCTGCAGCTGAAGATGCAGCAGCATTTTCCTCACTGGCTTTAGCAGCGGATGCGCTTGAGGCTGATGCGGAAGCGCTGGATGCACTTTCGGATGCACTGTCTGCACTCTGAGCGGCGCTTTCTTTTGACTCGGCTGCGCTGGTTGCGCTTGCATTTGCGGAGTCGGCGCTAGATGATGCACTGCTGGCAGAAGATTCTGCTGAGGTCCTACTTGCCACCTCAGAATTTGAAGCGGCGGTTTGACTGTTTGCAGCAGCGACTTCACTGGTATGAGCATTATCCTCGCTTTGTTTTGCAGCAGAAGCGCTATTGGCAGCTGCATTACGAAAATCTTCGGTATCTTGACGCAGGCTCAAAACATAGTCAGCCTTTATTGCAAGTGCGTCAAGAACATCATCAGACAAACCGCACATGGGACGCCAATTATTGCTTGAATCAAGCATGTATTGTCGTGCTTCACTTATGCAATATGCTGTACTCATCGGACGAGCATACTTTTTGACGACATAAGTTTTTCCCGTAGATGTGCGTGTAGGCAAAGAATCAATGTCAGCAACATTGTCAACATAAAATTCATACCATGCAAAGTCCGAATTCTCAAGCTTTGTATTGGCAACAAGAATGGCCATTGCTTCTCCTTTCAGTGGACACCAACCGTCTTTGCAAATTTCGCAAGCGCCCTTTTCTCAATTTCAAGGAATTCGTCGTACTCCCAAGAGGGCAGGATCGACAGAGCGTCCAACTCCGGCAGTTCCGCTTTGATGGGCAGGCAGTCCCCAATTTCGATATACCGGTGATTATAATAATAGGCACTCGCAAGGACACGGGCCTTGTGTGCCCAGCAAATAGAGGTGGTACGCTTATTGGCTGTACCAAACGCCTCATAATTCATGCCAGAACACCAGCCGCACCCTGCAGACACAGGGCATTCCAAACATTCTTTTGGAGACTGTGTTGTACGAGTAATTGCGTCAAGATCCGCTTTTACACGTTTTTGCTCATCAGTGACATATAGTCCATCGTAGACGCTTCCAAAGCGGACTTTCTTGGCTTTTTCCACACCAATGCTGATAGGAGCATATCGAATACATGGATAGGCGCTCCCATCCGGCGCAAACGATAACATAGCGCCTGTGCCACCGCAGAAATTCTTGTCGTCTTTAGCTTTTCCGCCGAGCAGACTATCGAGAATCGTGACAACAACATCCAGTTTGTTGTCTACAATGTAGTCGGACACAATCTTCAGCTGCTCATACAGAGACCGTCCATCTGCAGGCGTATACACAGGTTCATATGCGTAGTTACAAGCGACATCAGAGCATCCTTCATCTAACATCATCTTGAGACTATCGGAAATGTACGGGAATGACCCGGGAACAAAAGTCATTTTGCTGTTGGCCCATCCAAAGCGGCGCTTTCCATCTTGAAATGCGGTCCATGCTTTTGCAAAGCTCCCGTTACCGTGTTCATCGAGGCGGTACATATCGTGAAGATCCTGAACACCGTCAATGCTAATCGTGATTGACATGAGGTCGTGATACTTTTCAATCAAATGCTGCGCTTCAGAGCTAAACCAGAGTTGACCATTCGTAGCAAAAGAGATCCTTGTGAACGGAGCCAGTGGAATGTCGCGACGGAAGCATTCGGAAAACCAGTAATCACAGATCTGTTCAATCAAAGTGGCCTCAAGCAGCGGTTCTCCGCCGATAAAGTCGAGAACGACAGCCCGTGTATTCCAGTTGATGAAGTCCGAATCGTTGCGTTCGTACTGGTCAAGCAAGTAATCAACAATTTTTCTGCCGGTCTCGACGCTCATATGCTCCGATCCCTTGTGATGCTCATAGCAATAAGAACACCGAAGATTGCAGCCGTTCGTAACCTGAAATGTGATATTGCGGCATGCACTGCTGGTTTCAGGAAGGTCTCGGCAGTACAGTCTTTGGACTGTATTTCCGTAGTCCTCAAATCTCTTGTTTTTCAAGGAGATGGACCTCCTCCCTGCCGAAATCGAATTGGTATCGGACATATCGCGGATCGTTCAGGTCGATATACCGCGAAACGACGGTATCCTGTGCCATTTTAAGCTTCATTTGTGCAGCTCTGCACAGCTCTGCATAATGCATAAGGAGCTTGGCCGTTTCAGGGTTCGCATTGGCATTCAGCTGTCGGCTGAGAACCGCCATGAGCGACTCATACGACTGTGCCTCATAAAAAGCACGCTCTACAGTTTCGCTCTCGATGGTAGTCAACTCTACAATTTTCATACTCTTCCCCTTTTCAGATCTCAGCAGGCATCCATTTTCGGAAGCCTGTCTGCAATCTGGCTGTACCGTTCCCGAATTTTGTTCATGGACACCATAGCATTTGTCAAAGCCCGCAGATTGCTGTTGAAGTCAAGCCTCAGATATTCAGTCAAGATGCGAAGAGCAAACCACATGGCAAAGATATCAGCATCTTCAGAACAACGGTAATCGCCAGCGCCGAGTAATGTGTCCTTACATTTCAGATCTTTGGTGACAGGATTTGCTGCAAAATTAAAAGTTCTCGATGCCAGCCCAAGAGCCAGCAGGTTTCGGCGCTCATCAGAAGCACTCTCGATTTTGCAGGCTTGCAAAGCGGAGTCCACGACTGTAAGGCAGTAGATAAACCAGTCATCGAAGTCTGTTGCGTCGATAGCACAAAGAGCGCCAGCATATCCAAGACACCAGAAAAGCTTATCTTCGCCGTTAGGAGCGGCAGACAAGAGCACACTCCAGTCATCGACATCGATGGTGGCCTTTTGAAGGAGCTTAATGATCGGCAGATTTCTGAGATACGATGCATCTGCATCTGAGTCGCCGTTACTTGCATAATGAATAGTAGCGTCCATCTTTTCCTCCTGTATTTTTAAAATAAGAATCCAGAACAGCTCGTGCAGCCACCGGAACACGATCCAGAACATCCATCGCAGCTTGAATCGCAACCACTTGTGCACTGTGAGCCACAGTGACTGTTGCAATCCCCTCTGCAGCTATCAGAGCATCCGCTCTCGCAATTGAACATGCATCCAGATCCAGAACAGCTATCTTGACAGCTGTTGGCACAGTAAGAACTGCATCCTGAAGTGCATTGCCCGGTGCAATCATCAGCACAATTGGTGCTGCAGCTTCCCTCGCAGGAACTTGAACAACCATCACATGAACCGGAGCATCCGCCCTTGCAGGATGTCTTGCAATTGTTAGTGCAGTTATCCGCACACGTCTTTGTACAGCTTCCTGTGCAACTACCAGTACAAGTGCCTACGCACGTTCCAACGCATGTACCTGTGCAACCGCCAGCACAACTTCCCCCGCAGTCATTGGCACACGTCTTCGTACAGGTTCCTGTGCAGGTGCCGGTACAGCTGCCAGTACAGGTGCCTGTACAGGTGCTGGTACAGTCGTTGGCGCACGACTTAGTGCAGGAACCCGTGCAAGTCCCTGTGCAAGTGCTCACACAAGAGCCGGTGCATGAGCCGGTGCAATCATTGGCACAGCTTTTTGTGCACGAGCCGGTACAGCCTCCCGTACATGAGCCGGTACAGCTGGAACAGGCTGAATAGCAACCCGTAGTGCAGAGCCCCGAGCAAGCCCCGCCGCAGCCGCTGGATGTTGCAGTTTCAGAAATCGCGCTCAATTGGCTAAGCAGTGCAGCCGCCCGGGTGAGCACATCTGCAGCAACCTTGGAGCCGTTTTCCGGTGTGATAGCGCTTCCGGTAATCGCCGAGATAGGCTGTGTAATTTTCTGGATGTGCTCATTGGTAATTTGCCTACCGGCCGCAGGGGCGACAGAAAAAGAACTGATATAAGCCGCCATGCTTCCAACGCTCTGGCCCTGTCCTGTCCCTTCGCTTTTTCCGCGACGATTAAGTTCAGCGTCCAGCTGTTTTTTAAGTTCTGTGTAGTCGGCCGAGTAAACCTTTGTGCTTCTTTGAGCCATCACACACCACCTACTCTCACCTTCACAAGCCGCAGATCCGTGCGGTTATCACCCTCACAGGCGTATCCCACAATTTTGTTCGCCGGGTACGATTCGCACGAGCCGACCGCGCGCCCAACGCCGGGCGCGCTGGACAGAACGATGTAATCGCCCGTATGGACAGGTCCAACCACTTTCGTGTGAACACGTCCTGCTAAGGACACCGGAATAAAATCGGGCAGGTTTTCCTCAAGGAAATCCTGCCCTTCAACCACTTTATTTCCGCCAATGAGCATAGCGTACTCATCCGTGTGGATGCCTGCGATACGGCTAGATAGGTTCGTGGCCTTGATATACCGTTCCATCTGGCTCCCAGTATCCAGAGCGATAATATCACCGGGTTCGGTCTGCTCGCCACGCGGCATGAGCTCCGCATAGTCGTTGTAGACCGCATCGTAGACACGCTGCGCGGAAATATCACCTGACACCGACAAAGACTTAAAGTGTGCATCACCTGCGGATGTCACATAATGTACCGTGCCGTTTGCAAAATACACCGTTCCGGTGAACGTGCCGCCCACATTGCGCATTGCGCCAAGGTTTTTGCAGGCATCAGCGGAGGTGCCAGAACCTGTACCACCGCGTTCAATCGGAAGGTTCCCGCTTGTAATCTGGCTTGCAGAATGTTCATGCGTAGACGGTGCAAAAGCATTCGCGTGTTTACCATCAACCGTATCGGCATCACAGCCTTCCATCAGCCCGTATGCAGCCAGCAGGGCCACAATCTGTTTCGCCGTAAAATCGCTCTTAGGCAACGCGCTGTTTGCCGTTCCCTTAACGGTAGACAGGTCGGAAATGGCCTGATTCAGCAGGGCACTCAAAATATATGTAACCATGTTGAACTGCTGGCTTGTCGGCTTTCCGTTCAAACCGCCGACAATAGAAGCCCAGCCGCCTTTCCAATCCTCCAACGAAATGTCTTGCTTCACGCCAGACACAGAAAACGCCGCAGTTGCATAATCTTCAAGCGCTCCTGCACGACCTTCTGCCATAATAAATCACCCCCAGTTAATTGATGGACTGTGCAAACATTCCCTCGCCGAAACCTGCAACTCGCGGATTGAGATCCACAAATCCAAAGGTTTCTGCGTCCTCGGTCGAGCAATCCACGCGAACTTTTACTCCGGCCGGGCGTACAATAAGGTCATGCGTTCCCAAAATAGACATGACCATATCAGAAAACGGTGCCGAAATCGAAAGGAAGATTGTCGCCGGAACATCTCGGCGTTCACTATAAACCACCTGCGTTGCTCCGAAGATGATTTTGGTTGCTTCAATGATTTCATCCGGCGTACAGCGGCAGGAATTGACAAAAGCCTTATACTTCAGGCAGACGCGATAAATATCGTCATTATCCGCAAGT
>UMDV01066088.1_pt1 | contig 11311 bp, 9 predicted proteins | sample 1964571 | NCBI WGS metagenome assembly UMDV01 (sample SAMEA4836002, study PRJEB28245) | human gut metagenome | biome: gut microbiome; material: fecal sample | place: Denmark | collected 2008 | reverse complement strand
GTCTTGATGGCGTCCGTATATCCGTATATCCATCCCCTCACTCTATCCCTACCTCCTGGAAATACCAGCCCGTATATCCGTCCTCCCCATCCTTGCCCTTCTCACCCCAATATTGTATAATCACCTCATACAACATCCCACCCCATTTTGTGACCCAAAATTGCGTTTTTGTTGCATACCCCAAGAAACCAGGAGGCCCACCCAAATGAAAAACATACACCAAGAACCCCAAACCCAGCACACCCTCTCCGTCTACTTCTGCGGCCAGGAAGACTGCGGCCCCGGCCACTCCTTTGGCCCGGCCATGCGCCCACACTACCTTCTCCACGTAATCTACCACGGCAAAGGCATCTACCAGTGCGGCGGCCACACCTACCATCTAAAAGCCGGCGACGCCTTCCTCATCCGCCCCATGGACTCCATCTACTACCGCGCCGACAACACCGACCCCTGGAGTTATGCCTGGGCAGGCTTTGACGGCTCCGCCTGCAAAGAAATCCTGGAGCAGACCATATTTTCCGACACCCTCATCTTTACCCCCGAAACCCCAGCCCAGCAAAACAACCTCCTCACCCGCATGACAAACCTCCTTGCCACCTTCTCCGAAAACAACGGAAACGACCTCGCCATCGCCGGAAACCTCCTCCTAATGCTATCCTCCGTGCAAAAAAAGCCCTCTGAAAGCAGAACCGACATCGCAACCCTCTACTTTCAGAAAGCTTCTGAATACATCAAAAACAATTACGCCTACCCCATCCAGATCTCAGACGTGGCACGCTACGTAGGAATCGACCGTTCCTACCTCTACCGGATCTTCATGGAACACGAAAATATCTCCCCAAAACAATATCTCCTGAAACACCGCCTCCAGATGGCAACCCAGCTCCTCTGTTCCTCAACCTGCACCATCACAGAAGCAGCCCTTTCCTGCGGGTTCCGAGACGCCCCATCCTTCTGCAACTACTTCCGCCAGGGCACCGGCTACACCCCGAAAGAATTCCGAAAAACCTACAGCGGAATCATTAACGCATAACCAGACAATACTTCACCATTTCTCAACTGCCCACCAGAAGAATCCACCCCAAAAAATCCGCATCCAAACATCCGGAACATCTCTTCCGGGAACAAAAAAAGACGGCCGCTCAACCTGCATCCGTACCCAATGCAAATGATCTCCGTCTTTCACTTTCTGGAAAAGAAATGCTTAAGAAAAACATACAAAACAATAATAAACGCAAACACATACCCAAAGGCCCCCAAAGCCGGAATCCCCCACAACTTCGGTTTCATATCCGTAGTACAGATGATACTGGAACTGATCAGAAGCGCCATCACCCACAGCCCCATCACAATGTTGCGCACCAGCCGCCGCAAAAGCCATGCCAGGTCATCTGAAGCATGAAGATCCAGATTGATCTTCGTCTGCCCTTTCATGCAGCCCTGAAGGAAATCCGCTGCCAGAGACGGAATATCAATGGCACGCCGAAGGGACCAGACAAGATTTTTGCCACCTTTTTTGATCTCATGCTTCCAGTTCCCATTACTGAAAAACTGCTCCTTGATCCTTGCTGCGGCAATCTGTGTCATATTGATATCCGGACAGATCTCAGCAAGAACCCCCTCCACATGGGTCAGTCCTCTTGCAAGCATGGTCAGTCCATGAGGCATCATGATCTTGTTTTCCTTCATGACCTCCATCAGATCCACCATGACTTCCGCCACATCAATATTTCCCATATCCGCAGTACCATATTTCTCCATCAGTCCCCGGATATCTTCATAAAGCTTACTGGAATCCGGTTTGCCCTTAAACTCACCAAGAGCCAGAACCGCATCCTGGATCTTGCCGATGTTGTTCATGGCAACCCCTTCAATGGCTTCTCCAATCAGCTGACGGTCATGCTCTGTGAGCCGTCCCATCATTCCCATATCGATCCAGACAATCTTTCCTTCCTGGATCCGCACATTTCCCGGATGGGGATCCGCATGGAAAAATCCATCCTCCATGACCTGTTTGATGAAATTATCCACATATTTCGTTCCAATCTCATTAAGGTCATAGCCATTGGCTAGAAGATTGGCTTTGTCATTGATGGCAAAACCGTCAATATATTCCATCACCAGAATATGAGGAGAAATATACTCTCGGTAAAGAATTGGCACTTTAACAAAAGCCACATCTTTATTCTTCTTGGCAAATTCCGCCATGTTGGCAGCTTCTGTCAGGAAATTCATCTCCTCCTGGGTCACTGTCCACAGCTCGCTTAAAACCATGTTCAAGTCCACCATACCCTTGATGCTTACCGGCGGCATCAGACGCACAGCCTTATGCATCAGGCCGATATCCCTTGCCATGGTTTCATAGATTCCCTTACGCTGAACCTTGATCACAACTTCTTCTCCGGTTTTCAGCGTAGCGCGGTGAACCTGGGCAATTGAAGCAGCACCCAGCGGTTTCTGCTCAATATGCTGAAATTCTTCCTGCCACGGACACCCCATGGATTCCTCCAGAACCTCGATGACCTGGGAAAATGGCATGGGTGGTACATCCGAGCAGAGTTTCATCAGCTCATCACAGTATCTCTTGGGAAGAATATCGGAACGCAGGGACATAATCTGACCCAACTTAATATAAGTTGGGCCCAGATCTTCCAGTATGAGCCGGAGCTTCTCAGGCGAAACACCCCGGGTAATGGCATGCTTTTTCAGAACAGCTGTGATCTCTCTCAGCCGTTCTCCATATCCGCTGTTCTCTTTCTTCTCCTGTTCTTCTCCGCCCATAAACTTCTCCATTTACTGCTTTCTTTATGATATTTCTTATTACTCTGCTGCCGGCTCTTCGCTCCCGGCTTCTTCTGTTACCGTTTCTGCCTCCACAGGAGCTTCCGGTGCAGCCTCCTCAACCGGTTCTTCTGCTGCCTCAGAAGCCTCTTCTTTCTCTTTTGCTGCCTCAGCCTGCATGCTCTCGATCTGTGCTTTCACAGCTGCCAGCTGCTCCGGTGTCAGTTTGGAGATCGTTGCTTTCAGCTCTTCCTGATCGTTCTTTCTGGCTGCAGATTCTTTTACAGAATCAGCGGCTGTCTTAACTGTTGATTTGATGTTGTGTTTCAGTTCCTGATTAAGAACCTTACCCTGCTCAACAGTAAGCTCGCCTTTTTTAACCAGCTCGTCCAGGATCTCCTTGGATTTCTCTGCTGTTACTGCTGCTGTACCAATTCCTACTAATAAGATTTTCTTCAGTCCTTCACCTAATTCCATAATAATTCTCCTTTCCTAAAAACGGCCACTGCCGTTCCATGTACCTGATCGATTTCTACCATATTCCCAGAAAAACAAGCCCTTTCGGAACAAAAATGATCAGCCCGACAATCGCTGCCATGATCGCTGCGATCAGTACTGCTCCGGCTGCTGTGTCCTTGGCGATCTTTGCCAGAGGGTGACGTTCTTCTGTCACAAGATCTACCACAGCTTCCACTGCCGTATTTACCAGTTCCAGCGCCATCACCATTCCGAACAGTCCCAGGCAGATACACCACTCCGTCACGGAAATTCCAAGGATCAGCCCTGCGATCACCACAAGAACTGCCACCGTACAGTGGATCTTCATATTTCTTTCCTGGCGGATACAGGTAAAAATTCCCTGAAACGCATAACCGAAACTTTTATATAACGGGTCCTTTTTTCTGCCTGCCATGTTCCTCACCTGATTTCCTGTGTGAATGATCCCCTCCATTGGGAATTATGGAATTATTATAACAAGTTTGCAGGAATATTTCCAGTATTTCAGAAAATTTATGAATATTTAAGGAGTATATGCGGTTATTCACAGACAACTTTCAACCACATATACTCCCGATCTTATCCTATATTATTCCACATTTTTCAGTGCTTCATCCATAGGCACATGACGGATTCTCCGAAATTCCAGCACTGCTACCACTGCATAAGTCTCGATTCCGATTGCCATCATTTTTACATAGATCATCGGATCCACCCACATAGTAATCCAGCCTGAGATGCTGGAAAGCATCATCTCGCGGAACAGAACTTCCATGATCTGCCGCTCAATAGGAAGGCTTAACAGCAGGCAGATCACCACCACAAGAGAAGTGGAAAGTATATACAGCCGGCTGATTTCGCCATCGGTATAGCCGAGAATCTTTGTCATAGATATCGCCTGGGCATTTTTTTCAATAATGACTTTGGAAAGCAGATAGATCACCACCAGGAAAATGATCACGGAAAATCCATACATCATTCCCATCATATCTCCCATGGAAACATCCAGCTGTCTGGATATTTTTGTAAGAGATTCCAGGTCGATGACAGAACCGATATATTTTGAATCGATATCCTTGATCTCCGTATTGGAAAAATATCCGCCAAAATAATCATCTCCCAGGTCAAACACCTCATTCAGTTTATCCCGCTCCATAAATACGCAGAGACTTGCGGTGTAATCATAAATCCCGTCTACTTTAAAGGAATATTCATCCTTCTCGTATTTTTCCTTCAAAATTATAGTATCGCCCTCTTTGATCCGGAATTTATCTGCATAGGCACTGGAAATATATACCCCGTCCCCGGAAAGATCTGCATGGATATACTGGCTTTCCGGCTCCACACCATAGAGAACGATCTCCTCGCTTTTATATTTGCCTGGCATGGTATTCAGGGAATAGGCGGAAAATTTTTCCGCATCTTTATTGTCCGTTCTGGTATCCATATAATATTCCAGAAGGGAAATCATGCCATCCAGCTTGTTTCCTGAGGAAACACTTGCCGGAACGCTCAGCATATACTGATATTTCGCCAGCATGTTCTCCTGGATCTCCAGCTGATAATGATCCAGCGCAGACGGCAGGAGCATTCCGAAAAACAGCAGCAGATTGGCAAAAATAACGCCCACAAACAACACCAGATAATTGCTGACATTCTGAAAGATCACACGAAGGCGGAATCTGGAAAAGATTCCGATCTTCGGGCTTAAATACATGGCGCGTTTCTGTTTTTTTCCGGAAAAATCCCTTCGCAGGAATTTAAGGGGTGAAAGCTGCAGACGGTACCGGAGCACTGCATAGTTGATCAGGATCATAATGATAACCGGCACTACCGTTGTCAGAAGAAACGCCTCCGCATTCCATATGGTCACATAAGTTGGCAGGCTATAACTTCCGTAATACATTCCCGCACATACACCCTTAAACACAGTATAGCCAAGGATGTTTCCAATCAGGGCCCCTATCAGGGTTACCAGCACCGGGAGGGTCATATAGTGAAGGATCAGTTCCCGCCTGGTATAACCGGATGCCCGTAAAGTACCGATAACACCGGCTTCTTTTCGGATGGTATTGCTGATGGTGATTCCAAACACAAAAGCCATAATCACGATCACAATATAGAGAAGCATAACGACCATCGCCTTGTCTCCGCCCATATCGTCACCCGTAAAAATAATCGCCTGGTTAAGATAACGCGGGACAAAAGTCTCCAGGTTTACTACTTTTCCAATGTCTTCCATGAGATCCTCAGAAACTTCTTTCTCTTCTTTTTCGTCTACCGGCTGCTGGTCATAGATCCATGCATAATTGTACTGTAGCTTTTCCTGATCCAGAGTTTCAAATTCTTCCGGAGTTACGATTCCCACGCCGAATTTTACAGAATCAAACATGGAATCGTTATTATTCTGAAACAGGGCACTGTAATCCGAAAGTGCCACCAGACCTGTGATCTTCCAGAACTTTTTGCCCCTGGTGAGGGTATCCCCTACCTGAAGGCTGTTGTTATCCGCATACATACGGTCAATGGCGATCTCCCCCTGACCGGATGGCATTTCCCCCTTCATGAGGCAGACCTTGTTCACCTGCTCCCGGTTCTTAAAGAAACGCATGGTACTTCCGTTATCCAACGCTTCTTCTATATAATAGTTCTCGTAAAGTTTGACACCGGCTGCCTCAATGTCTTTCCACTGAGATCTGTAAACTTTTTCCGCAGTACGGAAATTTCCGTTTTCGATGTTATATTTGTCAAAACTTTCGTCATAGGCTTTCAGCATGCTTCCGTCCGCAACCAGGAAGCCGGACACAAACCCGATGGTCAATACCATCAGCAGAAAAACCACCAGATATTTTCCAAATTCCCCTTTCAGTTCCCTGGGGATACGTTTACGTAAAGGACTCTTCATAATGACCCCCTTACCATTCCAGATCTGCTGCCGGAATTTTCTGCTCATTCTGGTAGTTTCTTCGGATCATACCATCGCGAAGTTTCACCACACGGTCTGCCATATCCTTGATGGCATCGTTGTGGGTAACCATGACTATGGTATTTCCGTATTTATGGTTGACGGTTTCGATCAGCTTGAGGATTTCCTTGGATGTATTGTAATCCAGAGCACCGGTAGGCTCGTCGCAGAGCAGGATGTCCGGATTTTTTACAATGGCACGGCCAATGGCAGTTCTCTGCTGCTGGCCTCCGGAAAGCTGATTGGGAAGTTTCCGCTGATGTTCATAAAGTCCCAGGGTTCCAAGCAGTTCATCCACATCCAGCGGCCTGTCACTTAAATAGGCGCCAACTTCAATGTTTTCCCGCACAGTCAGATTGGGGATCAGATTATACATCTGAAAAATATATCCCAGGTGTTTTCTGCGGTACAGCGAAAGTTTTTTTTCTTTCATATCTTCCAGACGTTCTCCCTGGATGGTGATGCTGCCCGCATCTGCTCCGTCAATACCGCCGATGATATTTAACAGTGTGGATTTTCCGGAACCGGATGGTCCCAGAAGCACACAGAATTCTCCTTTTTCAATCTCCAGATCGATCCCCTTCAGGACATCCACACGGCTTTCTCCTGCCCCGAAGGATTTTTTGATTCCTTTTATCTCCAGAAACATATCGTTCTCCTTCCATTTCAACCTATTTTTCCGGCATCATATTTCCGCAGCCACCGGAAAATACTGATAAATACATGTTAGTTTAGACTCACTATTTTGTCAAGAAGCTGTCGTATTTTCGTACATTTTTTGGAGGATTTCTGTCTCCTTACACCACTTGCCAAAAGCCCGAAAAACGTATATAATGTGGGAGTATCTGTATATTTTTAACCAAATAAATCTTATTTTTTTAAAGGAGTGAATATTGAAAGTGGATCCCAGCGACACTTACCAGATAATCATATTACTTATTCTGCTGGCATTGTCAGCCTTTTTCTCATCTAACGAAACCGCGCTGATGTCGGTAAACCGGATCCGTCTCCGCTCTCTTGCAGACGAGGGCAACAAACGTGCATCCATGGCTCTTGACATTCTGGAAGATCAGATGCCAAAACTTCTCAGTGCGATTCTCATCGGAAACAACATTGTGAACATTTCGGCTTCTTCCCTTGCAACAACACTTGCATACAGTTTTGGCGGATATATGGTCAGCATCGTGACATTGATCCTTACTGTCCTGATCCTGATCTTCGGCGAGATCACCCCAAAGAACTACGCAACCATAAACGCGGAAAAGATCACTCTCCGTTATATCCCGATTTTTAAATTTCTCATGACTATTATGACGCCGGTGATTTTTATCATCAATCTCTTTTCCAGAGGTGTGATGCGCCTTATGCGTGTGGACCCGGATGCTGCCAGCAAGGCCATGACTGAGGAAGAGCTCCGTACCATCGTGGATGTGAGCCATGAGGACGGTGTCATTGAATCCGATGAGAAAGAAATGATCTACAATGTGTTTGATCTTGGAGATGCCACAGCCAAGGATATCATGGTGCCGAGAGTCCATGTTACTTTTGCAGACGTGGAATCCACCTATGATGAGCTGATCGAGATTTTCCGTGAAGACAAATTCACCCGTCTCCCGGTTTACAAAGACAGCCAGAATAATATCGTGGGAATTATCAATATGAAGGATCTTCTCCTCTATGACAAAAATGAAGAATTTGCCATTGACCGTTTCTTGCGGAAACCGCATTTCACTTATGAGACAAAAAGCATTTCCGATCTTCTTGTAGAAATGAAGGATTCCACCTTCAACATTGCTATTGTCCTGGATGAGTACGGTGATATGGCCGGACTTATTACACTGGAGGATATCCTGGAGGAAATCGTCGGCGAGATCCATGACGAGTACGACGAGAAAGAGGACGAACTTGTCCAGAAAATTTCCGACCGTGAATATATCATCGAGGGTTCCATGCACCTGGACGATGTGAACGATCACCTGAATACAGAACTGGATTCTGAGGATTACGATTCCCTTGGCGGATTTATCATCGAACACCTGGACCGCCTGCCTGTTGCCGGTGATGAAGTGATCACAGAGGAAGGCATCCGTCTGATCGTGGAAAAACTGGATAAGAACCGCATTGAGAAAGTGCATGTTTATCTTCCGGAAACGCTTCATGTAAGCGATCATGAATCCGAATAGAACCATTATCGGAACTGTCTATTTCTGATTGACAGTTCCGATATTTTATATTATAATAATCTAAAATTTTTATTCATATTTACTAAATGCAATGACAGGGAGTAGTACATAGTTTCCGGATGCACAGAGAGAAGATGGCCGGTGAGAATCTTCGTGACAGTACTATGGAAGTAGCCCTCGAGCAGTGGACTGAACCATGGATCTTCATGCAGTAGGCTTCATCGTCATTCCCACGTTACAGGGAGGCAGTATAATTTTGTACTGGCAGAGAGCAGAGTTTTACCTCTGAAAACAGGTGGTACCGCGGAATTATCCGTCCTGAGCATATTTTATCCAATATGCCGGGACTTTTTTATTGGAAAAATTTCTCGCGGCAGCCCTTATCTGCTTAACTTTTCACATCATCAAAGGAGGGAACCCATTCATGAAACAGATTTCCGGAAACAAATTGTTTGTAAAAGCCTTAAAAGAAGAAGGCGTTGATGTTCTGTTCGGTTATCCTGGTGCCTGCACCATCGATATCAGCGACGAATTATATAAACAGAGCGGCATTGACATCATCCTGCCACGTCATGAGCAGGCCCTTGTACACGAGGCAGATGCCTATGCCAGAACTACCGGAAAGGTTGGCGTATGTCTCGTTACCAGCGGCCCTGGCGCCACCAACCTTGTAACAGGTCTTGCAACTGCCAACTATGACAGTGTTCCGCTTGTATGCTTTACCGGACAGGTTGCCCGTCACCTCATCGGAAACGATGCATTCCAGGAAGTTGATATTGTAGGAATCACCAGAAGCATCACAAAATATGGCGTAACTGTCCGCAACCGTGAGGATCTTGGCCGTATTATTAAAGAAGCTTTCTATATTGCACGTACCGGACGCCCGGGTCCTGTTCTGATCGACCTTCCAAAGGACGTAATGGCCGAGCTTGGAAGTGCCGAATATCCGAAGAGTGTCAATATCCGTGGTTACAAACCGAATACCAGCGTTCACATCGGACAGCTGAAACGAGCTCTCAAAATGCTTCAGAAGGCAAAAAAACCTCTGTTTCTTGCAGGCGGCGGTGTGATTATTTCCCGCGCCCAGGAGATTTTTACCCAGGTTGTTGAGAAGACTCAGGTTCCGGTTGTCACAACCGTTATGGGACGTGGTTCCATCTCCACAAAGAACCCTCTGTTTATCGGAAATCTTGGTATGCATGGTGCTTATGCCGCAAATATGGCAGTAAACGAATGTGACCTTCTGTTCTCCATCGGAACCCGTTTCAACGACCGTATCACAGGTAAACTTCACGAGTTTGCCCCGCACGCACAGATTGTCCACATTGATATTGATACTGCTTCCATTTCCAGAAATATTCATGTAGATATCCCCATCGTTGCCGATGCAAAAGAGGCCATCACAAAAATGGCTGAATATGTACAGGAATGCAGCACCGACAAATGGCTGAAGCAGATCCGGGAATGGAAGGAAGAGCATCCTCTTACCATGAAAGACCGTGGTATTATGGGACCGCTGGATATCATCGGCGAGATCAACCGCCAGTTTGACAAAGCCATTCTTGTTACCGATGTAGGCCAGCATCAGATGCTGGTAAGCCAGTATGCAGACATCACCGAAAACCGTCAGCTGATCATGTCCGGCGGACTTGGAACCATGGGTTACGGCCTTCCGGGTGCTATCGGTGCCAAGATCGGTAATCCGGACACACCGGTCATCTCCGTTTCCGGTGACGGCGGTATGCAGATGAACATTCAGGAGCTGGCAACTGCAGTTCTGGAGGAGCTTCCGATCATCTGCTGCATCTTTAACAACGAATATCTTGGAATGGTACGCCAGTGGCAGAAGCTTTTCTACGGAAAACGCTATTCCATGACAAACTTAAAAGCCGGTGCACTCTCCCGCCGTACAGACGGAGCGGAATACCCGGAATACACACCGGATTTCATCCGTCTGGCAGAAAGTTACGGTGCAAAAGGCATCCGCGTTACCGAAAAAGACCAGATCGCGGCTGCTTTTGAAGAAGCAAAGAAGAATACAAAAACTCCTACGATCATCGAATTTATCATTGATCCGGAGGAAATGGTTTACCCGATGGTCAAGCCGGGCGGTACTCTGGCTGATCTGATCATGGATTGTTAGGAGGAATGAATGATGGATAAAGGAATGAAAAAAAGATGGATCTCTCTCTACGTTGAAAACCAGGTCGGTGTTCTTTCCAAGATTTCCGGTCTTTTCTCCGGAAAGTCCTATAACCTGGACAGTCTTACAGTTGGAACCACGGAGGACCCAACAGTTTCCAGAATGACCATCGCCACAGTCAGCGATGATGAAACCTTTGAGCAGATCAAAAAACAGCTGAACCGTATGATCGAGGTGATCAAGGTTATTGATTTTACAGACGTGTTCGTTCGAATGAAGGAGATCCTTTACATCAAGGTAAAGGGCTGCTCCCCGGAAGATAAAGTAGAACTTTTCCAGATTGCTGAGACTTTCAAGGCACGTGTCATCGACTATGGAAAAGACAGCCTCCTTCTGGAATTCGTCCAGACCGCAACCAAAAATGACGCGGTCATCAAGCTTATCAAAGAAGAGTTCAAGCATATCGAAGTTGTCCGCGGCGGAAGTGTCGGAATTGAGTCCATCAGTATGATGGAGAGATAAAAGCGGAATAATACTCCGACAGAAAAACACGGGGCTGATGCTTTAACGATTAATAAATCGTGATTTTTACAGCCCCGAGTTTGTTCATATACATTCATTATTTCTGCATAAATTCAAGCGCTGCCTCTTTCGTCGGAATCGCAGGGATTCCGCCTCTCTTTTGCACACACAATCCAGCAACTGCATTTCCCAAAACAGCACACTTTTTGATTTCTTCCC
>UMDV01053991.1_pt1 | contig 11476 bp, 6 predicted proteins | sample 1964571 | NCBI WGS metagenome assembly UMDV01 (sample SAMEA4836002, study PRJEB28245) | human gut metagenome | biome: gut microbiome; material: fecal sample | place: Denmark | collected 2008 | reverse complement strand
GCCGCAGCCGCAACGATCAGGTGGCGCTGGATATCCGCCTGACTTTGCGGGATTACAGCAAGACCCTGCAGGCTTACATCGTGGAGCTGGTGCGGGTGCTGTGCAAAAAGGCTGCGGAGAATACCGCCGCCGTCATGCCCGGCTATACCCACCTGCAGCGCGCCCAGCCCATCACCTTCGGCCACGCGCTGATGGCCTACGCTTCCATGCTGCTGCGCGACCTTGACCGCTTTGCGGACGCCACCGCCCGCATGGACAGCCAGTGCCCGCTGGGCTCTGGCGCTCTGGCAGGCACCACCTACCCGCTGGATCGGGATTTCACCGCCGAGAAGCTGGGCTTCGCCGCCCCCTGCGCCAACAGTCTGGACGGCGTGTCCGACCGTGATTTCTGTATCGAGCTGGCAAGCGCCATCTCCATCTGCATGATGCACCTGTCCCGCCTTTCGGAGGAGATCATCCTGTGGTGCAGCTGGGAGTTCAAATTCATCGAGCTGGACGATGCCTTTACCACCGGCTCGTCCATTATGCCCCAGAAGAAGAACCCCGACGTCACCGAACTCATCCGCGGCAAGACCGGCCGGGTGTACGGCGACCTGAACACCCTGCTGGTGATGATGAAGGGCCTGCCGCTGGCCTACAACAAGGATATGCAGGAGGACAAGGAAGCCATCTTTGATGCAGTGGATACCTTGGAACTCTGTCTCAAGACCATCACCCCCATGCTGGACACCATGAAGACCCTGCCCGCCAATATGCGCCGCGCCGCCGCAAAGGGCTTTATCAACGCCACCGACTGCGCCGACTACCTGACCAAGAAGGGGATGCCCTTCCGGGATGCCTACAAGCTGACCGGCTGCATGGTGTCGGACTGCATTGCCGCCGACAAAACGCTGGAGGAACTGACCCTGACCCAGTTCCAGACCTACAGCCCGCTGTTCGGGGCCGATATCTATGATGCCATCGACCTTGTGCACTGCTGCGAGGGACGCACCAGCTACGGCGGCCCCAGCGCCGCCAGCGTCCAGCGCCAGATCGCGCTGGCAACGGCGCGGCTGGACGCATGGGAGGAGGAAAACGCATGAAGGTAAAGGTATTTATTGATGGCTCTTCCGGCACCACCGGCCTGCGCATCGCCGACCGTCTGGCAGCCCGCCCGGAGATCGAACTGCTGTCCATCTCTGCCGAAGGGCGCAAGGACGTGCACGAGCGGGCAAAGGTCATCAATTCTGCCGACCTTGCCTTCCTCTGCCTGCCGGATGCAGCTTCTAAAGAAGTCATGCCCCTGCTGCGCCCGGACGTGAAGGTGCTGGACACCTCCACCGCCTTCCGCACCGATGCCGCATGGGACTACGGCTTCCCGGAGCTGAAGGGGCAGAAGGCAAAAATTCAGAACTCTTACCGCGTGGCGGTGCCCGGCTGCTATGCCAGCGGCTTTATCAGTATTGCCCGCCCGCTGGTGGAGCTGGGGCTGGTGGCAAAGGACTACCCCTTCAGCTGCACCGGCATCTCCGGCTACTCCGGCGGCGGTAAAAAGATGATCGCGGACTACGAAAGCCCCGACCGCCCGGCGCACAGCAAGCTGGATGCGCCCAAGAGCTACGGCCTGAGCCTTGGCCACAAGCACCTGCCGGAGATGCAGAAGATCAGCGGCCTTGCGCACACGCCGATGTTCGTGCCGGTGGTGTGCGACTACTACTGCGGGATGCAGGTGCTGGTGCCGCTGGATCTTGGCCTTGCGGGCACCACTGCCGAAGCCGTAGCTGCCGCCCTTGCGGACTACTACAAGGACGCTGCCACCGTCAAGGTGCACGGCCTGAACGAGCCGCTGCCGGAAAACGGCCTGTACTCCAATGCCATGGCGGGCACCGACCGCATGGAGCTGTACCTGACCGTGAACGCCGCCGGAGACCAGATGATGCTGGTCTCGCTGTTTGATAATCTGGGCAAAGGCTCCTCCGGTGCCGCCGTCCAGTGCATGAACCTGATGCTGGGTCTGGAAGAGACCAAAGGGTTGGAATAAACTTGTTTTTCTTTGTGGGAAAGGAAAATCGTTATGCAGTATAAGGAAGTTGCGGGCGGCATCTGCGCGCCCAAGGGCTTTGCCGCCGCCGGTGTCCATTGCGGCATCCGGGCAAATCACAGCGAAAAATACGATCTGGCGCTCATCAAGGCCGAGGTGCGCTGCGCTGCTGCGGGCGTGTACACCACCAACAAGGTCTGCGGTGCGCCTATCAAGGTGGACCGTGCCCATCTGGCCGATGGCTATGCACAGGCCATTGTGGTAAACAGCGGCAACGCCAACACCTGCGCCGCCAACGGCGTGGCGCTGGCTGAGGAGTGCTGCGCCCTGGTGGGCAAGGCGCTGAACATTGATGCAAAGGACGTTCTGCCCGCCTCTACCGGCGTCATCGGTCAGCCCATGGTCATCGACCCCTTTGCCCGGGGCATCCCGGCGGCAGCGGAAAAGCTGGCTGCCACCGCGCAGGGCAGCACGGACGCTGCCACCGCCATCATGACCACCGACACCCATAAAAAGGAGTACGCCATCCAGTTCGAGCTGGGCGGCAAGGTGTGCACCGTGGGTGCTATCGGCAAGGGCAGCGGCATGATCGCCCCCAACATGGCTACCATGCTGGCGTTCTACACCACCGACGCCGCCGTCTCGCCCGCGCTGCTGGAAAAGGCGCTCAAGACCGTTGTGCCCGGCACCTATAACCAGATGAGCGTGGATCTGGACACCTCCACCAACGATACCCTGATCATTATGGCGTCCGGTCTGGCGGGCAACCCGGAGATCTGCGAGGAGAACGCGGACTACGCCGCCTTTGTGGCAGCGCTGACCGCCATTGCAGAGCATATGTGCGCCGAGCACGCCGGAGACGGCGAGGGTGCCACCCACCTGATCACCTGCGAGGTGACCCACGCGCCCGACCTCAAGACCGCCCGCGCCGTCAGCCGCAGCGTGGTCTGCTCCAACCTGTTCAAGGCGGCGGTCTTTGGCCGCGATGCCAACTGGGGACGCATTCTGTGCGCCATCGGCTACACCCCCGGGGATTTCTCCATTGATAAGGTCTGCGTGTGGCTTTCCAGCAAGGCGGGCGAGGTGTATGTGTGCGAGAACGCCGCTTACCACCCCTACAGCGAGGACGAAGCCGCCAAGGTGCTGGCAGAGCACGATATTCTGGTCAAGGTGGATATGGGCACCGGCGATGCAAGCGCCAAGGCGTGGGGCTGTGACCTGACCTATGACTATGTGAAGATCAACGGCGATTACAGAACCTGACAGGAGCGCGAAACAGATGAAAAACGAAGAAATGGCGCGGCTTTTTTCGGAAGCCACCCCTTATATCCAAAAGTACCATGGCAGAACCATGGTCATCAAGTACGGCGGCAACGCCATGATCAACGAGAGCTTGAAAAACGCCGTGATGAACGACCTTGTCACCCTGACGCTGCTGGGCGTGCGGGTGGTGCTGGTGCACGGCGGCGGGCCTGCCATCAACGAGATGCTCAAGAAGGTGGGCGTGGAGAGCCACTTTGCGGGCGGTCTGCGGGTGACGGACGATGCCACCATGGAGATCGTGCAGCAGGTGCTGGCCGGTAAGGTGAACAAGGACCTTGTGGCAAAGCTGCGCGGGCGCGGTGTGGGTCTGTGCGGCATGGACGGACAGATGCTCCGCTGCACCGAGCTGGACCCCCAGCTGGGTCATGTGGGCGAGATCATCCATGTGGACGCCACCCTGATCGAAAGCCTGCTGGACGGCGGCTTTATCCCGGTCATCGCCACCGTGGGCATGGATGACCTCGGGCAGGCGTACAACGTCAACGCTGATACCGCCGCGGCGCAGATCGCCATTGCCCTCAAGGCCGAAAAGCTGGTGTCCATGACCGATATCGCGGGTCTGCTGCGGGATAAGGAGGACGAGACCACCCTCATCCCCGAGGTGGAGGTGACCGAGATCGAGGGCTACAAGTCCGCCGGCATCATTGCGGGCGGCATGATCCCCAAGATCGGCGGCATGGCGGATGCCATCTATCAGGGCGTGCACGAAGCAGTCATCATTGATGGCCGCGTGCCGCACTCCATCCTGCTGGAACTGTTCTCCGACCGCGGCTCCGGTACCCGCTTCTACCGCCGCAGCCACCGCGAATAAAAAGATTGCGCAAGCGAAAAAGCAGTATTATAATAGAAAAAACGCTCCCTCCGGGGGAGCAGCGTATGCGCGGAACTTCTATTCACAGGAGGTACACCTATGGATTCTGAAAAAGTCATCAAGCGGGACAACGAGTACGTCCTGCACACCTATAACCGCAGCCCCATCGTGCTGGAAAAAGGCCACGGGCTGTACGCCGAGGGCCCGGAGGGACAGAAGTATCTGGACTTCACCAGCGGCATCGGGGTAAACAGCCTTGGCTACTGCGACCTTGCTTGGGCAGAAGCCGTGTCCCAGCAGGCACACAAGCTGCAGCACACCTCCAACCTCTACTATACTGCGCCCTGCGGCAAGCTGGCCAAAAAGCTGTGCAAGCGCACCGGCATGAGTAAGGTGTTCTTCGGCAACTCCGGTGCCGAAGCCAACGAGGGCGCTATCAAGGCCGCCCGCAAGTACAGCGTAGACCATTACGGCAAGGACCGCTACAACGTCATCACGCTGGTCAACAGCTTCCATGGCCGCACCCTTGCCACCCTGACCGCCACCGGGCAGGAGGTGTTCCACAACTACTTCGGCCCCTTCAACGAGGGTTTCCAGTACGTCCCGGCGGGGGATATTGAAGCGCTGCGGGAGCTGGTGGACCGCCACACCTGCGCCGTGATGATGGAGCTCATTCAGGGCGAGGGCGGCGTGATGGCGCTGGACCCGGAGTATGTGCAGGCCGTGCGCGCTTTGTGCGACGAAAAAGACCTTGTGCTCATCGTGGATGAGGTGCAGACCGGCGTAGGCCGCACCGGCACCTTCCTGTGCTGCGAGCACTATAACCTCAAGCCGGACATCGTCACCCTTGCCAAGGGGCTGGGCGGCGGCTTGCCCATCGGTGCGGTGCTGATGAATGAAAAGGTAGCCGAGGGCATGACCCCCGGTACCCACGGCTCCACCTTTGGCGGCAACCCGGTGGTCTGCGCCGGTGCCAACGTGGTGGTGGATCGTCTGGATCAGAGCTTCCTTGCACAGGTCAGCGAGCGCGCCGTACAGCTGCGCACCGGCTTGGCAAAGCTGCCCCACGTCAAGAACATTTCCGGCATCGGCCTGATGGTGGGCATTGAGTTCTTTGACGTGCAGGCTGCGGATGTGCTGGCTGCCTGCCGCGAAAAGGGCCTGCTGGTGCTTACCGCAAAGACCCGGCTGCGTCTGCTGCCGCCGCTGACCGTCTCGGAACACGAGGTAGACATGGCGCTGGAGGTGCTGGCCGAGGTGCTGGGCACGATGGAGCCGACGGCTCCGAAGGAGCAGGCATGAAAAATCTGCTGAAAATGGGCGACCTTTCCCCCGCCGAGCTGACCCACATTCTGGATGTGGCAGACCAGCTGAAAGCGGACTGCAAGGCGGGCCGCACCGCCCCGCTGCTGGCGGGCAAAAGCGTGGCGCTGCTGTTTTCCAAGGCGTCCACCCGCACCCGCACCAGCTTTGAGGTGGGCGTGTACCAGATGGGCGGTCTTGGCAACTACATGAACACCGCCGAGCTGCAGGCCGGGCGCGGCGAGCCTTTGCGGGACACCGCCCGGGTGCTGGGGCGCTACTACGACTGCGCCGTCTGGCGCACCTACCGCCAGCGGGATTTGGAAGAGCTGGCAGAGCTTTCCGGCATTCCGGTGATCAACGGCCTTACCGACTACGCCCACCCCTGTCAGGTGCTGGCTGACCTGATGACCATCCGGGAGCGCCGGGGTACGCTGGCAGGGCTGAAACTCTGCTTTGTGGGCGATGGCAGCAACATGGCAAACAGCCTGATCGTGGGCGGCTTACTGGCGGGGATGCAGGTATCCTGCGTCTGTCCTCCGGGCTACCGCCCGGCAGCGGATGTGCTGATGTTTGCCCACGAATACGGCAATGCCTTCCACCTGACCACCGACCCTGCCGAGGGCTTGCGGGACGCGGACATTGTAGCCACCGCCGCGTGGAACACCACCGCCCCCGGCACGGCTGAAAGCGAGCAGCGTCTGCGGGATTTTGTGGGCTTCCAGCTCACCGGCCGTCTGCTGGAAAACGCAAAGCCGGGCGCGCTGGTGCTGCACTGTCTGCCCGCCCACCGGGGCGAGGAGATCTCCACCGCCCTGTTCGAGCAGCACGCGGACGAGATCTTTGACGAAGCGGAGAACCGTCTGCACGTCCAGAAAGCCGTGCTGGCGGTGCTGCTGGCGGGCAAATAAGCGGAAATTATACTTTATTATTGCAGTTCCGAAACGCCTGCGGGCGTTTCGGAACTGCTTTTTTACGGAAGAGGTGGTTTGCTTGAACTCCCCCAGTCGCCTACGGCGACAGCCCCCTCTGGGATGGGGCCTTTGGCATGGTGGCACAGTTTCCGGCTCAAGTGCAAAGTTTCCGGCTGCGCCAGAGGCTCCCTCCCCGAGGGAGCTGGCAAAACCGTCAGGTTTTGACTGAGGGAGTTAAGCCCCCGTATGGTGATTTTGCCCATATTTTTGTACCCAATTTTGGCAGATGCGGCGGGCGAAAATGCTTTATTTCCATAAACTTTAGTGTTATACTCAACTTGGCCTTTTGTCCGTTCCGGTTGTTCTGTTTGGGAGGACAGCCGGGCAAATCGATCAACAAAGGAGAGGATATCATGAAAAAACGCATCGTGAGCATGATACTGGCGCTCAGTATGGTGCTCTCCATCCTCCCGGTATCTGCATTTGCAGATGCAGGGACGTCTGCTGCGGCAGCAGAGACGACAGCTGCCGGTACGAACGAGGAAACAACAAATCCCGTCGTTACGATCGAGATCGGCGCGGACGGTCTGCCCGAAGAGCAGTCCGGCACCGGCTGGAGCTACGACAGCTCCAACAACTGGCTGGCCATCACCGGCGTTGAAAATGCAAAGACAGAGTACATTCTGGACGGCGAGTACAACTGGAATGTGGCCATCACAAATTCCGGCAATGAAGTATATCTGCTGGACGGCGTGGTCAAGGGCCAGCTTTGGGTCGGCAACCGGAATGCCTGTGTTCTGGGCGGCAGATACGCCGAAGCAGTGCTGGAAAACGGCACCATTGACGGCGGCACCTACGGTAAGCTGACCGAGAACGGCGGCAGCGTCAAGGGCGGCTACTTCAAGGATATTTCCGGCCTGCAGTCCGCTACGCAGCAGCAGGCACACAAGCTGATCCTGCCGGAGGGCTGCACCCTGAACGGCCAGCCGGTGACCGGGGATGTGTATATGCTCAAGCGGTACAGCGATCACAGCCTGAAGCTGGAGGTGCAGTACGCCCCCGGCTGCGTTGCATGGGCGGCAGCAATCGGTGGTATGTCCGACATCACCTCCCTGCCTGTAGGTATCAGCAACTACCCATTGAACGGCTATGGCACGGTTTCCATCAGTGCTACAACGATCTCTGCCGAGGTCAGTATGTTCCCGCCGCTTTCAGAGAGCAACGCACCCATAGCACTGACCCCGATCCCGTCTATGGACAAGGAACTGAGTTTTACCGATAAGGGTACGCCCGATGTGAACGGTGTGCCCTGTGTGTACAGTCTGGACGAGGGCATGGATCAGTTCTGCAAATACTATGGCAAGGGCTGGACTTATACCTGCTACCCCAATGTCGCCAGTGCGACCGGACAACTGAAGCTTGGGGATCAGGGCGGTAATGTGATCAATTTCAGCCATCTGAGCGCAGTGCCCATCAACTGCTATATCGAGCTTTCGAATGCTACCGTGACCGGCGGCATCATCCGTCAGGCTAACTTCAAAAATGTCACGATCGAGGGCAGCACCTTTGATTACCTCTACTGCGCGGGCAAGTGCACCATTTCCAATGTAGTGGCCCAGAGCTTCAGCTTTGACAGGTTTGGCGACCTTGCCATTTCCGACACCGTTCTGTGCAAGCTGTCTGACAACGGCATAGAGAATGCGCTTGCCGTTGGCCAGAAGCTCAGCAAGCTGACCGTGCGCAACGGCGGTGTGACTGCGATCAACGGCAGAGACCTGCCCAGTTCTGTCAATACCCTCTATCTGGTGGGCAATGCCAGCGCAGAGCTTACCCTGAACACCGATGTATACAGCATCAACGATGCAGCGGCCAACAGTTACAATGAACAGACCTATGCCGAGGGCAGTGTACTGCATATCACCGGCAACAACGATGGCAAGGAGATTCTGGTAAATCAGGCTGGCGATGCCAGCAACCTCAAGCCCCTGCGCATTACCGAAGAAGGTAAGCCCGACCTGACCGAGGTGACCCCGCATTACGTGAGCCAGGATGGTGTGACCGGCAATGTCTATGAGGGCCTTGGCTGGCAATACCTTGTGGCCTCCGGTGTGGTCGAGGATGGTTATGAAACGATGTCGGTGCTTGTCCTTACCAGCCCCGATGGCAGCCCGGTGGATCTGACCTCGGATACCATCAACCCCTATCATAAGGCCGTTGCATCCGATCAGATCGTGCTGGAGGATGTGACGGTTGCTGGTATTCAGGCTGGCGCGCCTGTTACCGCCCAGAACGCCATTATTAAGGGCGGCACTTTCCAGAAGACTGTTAACATGGATGAAAACAGCATTATCGCAGGCGGCAGCTTCCAGCAGGAGGTCAGCGCTAACGGCAGCATCACCGGCGGTACCTTCCAGCAGAATGTTAGGGCTAGTGGCGAGATCACCGATGGTCAGTTCGACGCGGAGGTCACTTTGGGCTATAACGGCACCATCACCGGCGGTACCTTCCAGAAGAATGTTAAGGCTAGTGGCACCATCACCGGCGGTCAGTTCAACGCAGCTGTCCAGTTGGATAGTAGTAGCGCCCAGATCCTCGGCGGCGTGTTCAACAATATCAAGCTGCCCGACTATTATACATCGGATGGAACGGTCATCCAGAATGCCGTGATCACCGGCAGCCTGATGGCGAATACTTACAGCAAGGCTGCTGTTTCCAATACGGTGAGCTTTAGCCCCATCGAAAGTCAGCACCGTGCTTATGGTCAGCAGCTGAGCAAGCTGATCGTTGCAGACGGCACGGTGGAAAGCGTAAACGGCGTGACGAAGAAGACCACGGAGCTTTACCGTATCGGCGATGTCGAGATGAATATCACCTTCAGCAAGCCGGTCGAGAACATCAACGGTGCTGCGGTCAGCGATTATACCGGCGCACAGCTTTCCGCAGACGGCAAGACCCTGACCCTGACCGCCTTGAATGACGGCAATCCCATTGTGGTGAACAAGGCCGAAGGAAAGCTGCCCTTCTCTGCCCTGGGCGCGGGAGACTTTACCACTGATGAAACGCCGGAGGGTACAAAGGTTACCTGCTATCAGGAGGGCGTGGGCAAGCTGAGACTTGTCTATGTGCGCACCTACGATGATAAGGAGTTTACCAGCATCCCCGCTAACGAGCCCGGCATCTATAAAAAGCGCGTTGTAGCCGAAGAGGGCGAAAAGTACACGAGCGGTTGGGTCGATATCGGCGAAACCGTGATCAAGTATACCCCGGCTCTCACTGACTTCGAATGGGATGTTAAGACCGGCACGGTGGACTATAACGGCGAGCACTATTTCGGCGAGGAACTCCCGCCGGCTGAACTTGTGTACATCGTCGGAAACCACTATTACTATTTTGTGCCTACCGAGGTGGGTACCTACGAGGTCCACCTTATGGTGAACCGTAACTACGACAGCAACTACTATGAGCATAGCGATTACACGTTGGAGGATTACACCGTCCGCTACACGCCCGTAGCCGCAAACTTTACCTACGATGCTGCGCAGAACACGGTGACCTACAATGGCAAAAAGTACAACGATGCCGACCCGGATATGACCCTGCTGTACGGCACCAACCGCAGCGATGCCACCGCGACTGTCCCCACCACCCCCGGCAGCTACAATGTGTACGTTCAGGTGACGGCGGACGAGAACTATAACGCGACCATTACCGAAAAGGTGGGCACTTACGTTGTGTCCAATCCGACCCCCGATCCCGACCCGGATCCGAATCCTACTCCCGACCCGGATCCGAATCCGAATCCTACTCCCGACCCGGATCCGAATCCGAATCCTACTCCCGACCCGGATCCGAATCCGACTCCCGATCCCGACCCGGATCCGAATCCTACTCCCACTCCCGACCCGGATCCCAATCCTACTCCCACTCCCGACCCGGATCCGACTCCTACTCCGACCCCGACTCCCGATCCTGAGCCGACTCCCACTCCCACTCCCGCACCCGCACCCAGCGATGACGGCGGCGGCGCTATCGTGATGGTAGCCGCTGTGGGCGGCGCAGCCGTTGGCGTAGGCGCTTACATTGCAGGCACCGCCGCCTACCTGAAGAGCGTTCTGCCCGAGGGTGTGGCGATCCCCGCTAACCGTCAGCAGCTGGCTGTTGCACTGTGGACTGCCGCAGGCAAGCCCGCTACCCAGAGCACGGCACTGTTCAACGATGTGGCAGCCGATGCCGCAGAGCTGCAGGCCATCCGCTGGGCAGTGGATACCGGCCTGATGTCTGCACAGGACGGCAGCTTCAAGCCCGGCAGCCGCGTAAGCCGCTTGGAGGTCATCCGCACTTGGAAGACCTATCAGCAGCGCGGCTGAGCCCGCTGACCCGTAACCCCTTATAACCCCGCAGGGACTGCTGCACAGCGCTGTGCAGCAGTCCCTTTTTGCGTTGGCTGGCGTTTTGCGCCGCGATGCCGCCCGGTAAAAGGCATTTCGAGCCATTATTGGGGATTTCGTGCAAAAGCACTCCACTTTTTCTGCCGTCGGTGGTATAATGCAGGGACAGAGATGTACTCTGAAAGCACGTCATTCCCATATTTTCCTATAGAGACAGAAAACCGTCCGGTAACCGCAAGCCGGGCGGTTTTCTGCCTTTTGCGGGTGCGTCCGGCTGCTTTTGCGCCGCCGGGTCGTTTCAACGCATTTGCGGGTCGATTCGTGCCGAAAATCGTCCAAAACGGGCAAATCGTGGTACACTAAGCATGACACAGAACCTCCCTTCCTGATAGGGGCTAAAGGCATCATTACGCCCCGTCAAGCGTGTGACCGGAGCATCGGTCATCCGCGTCCGTGCCCGGCTGAAAAAGCCGCGCCCGGCAAAACATAACAATTGCCATCTCCCGATCGATCCTTTCCAATAAGCACAGCAGAGCCGCCCGGCAACTACCGGACGGCTCTGCTGCGTTATAGGGGAACGCCCTCAGTCAAAGCCTGACGGCTTTGCCAGCTCTCCCCGCAAGCGTCCTCGCCCTCTCAGGCGCTAACGCGCCAGCTCTCCCAAAGGGAGAGCCTCTGGCGAAACCGGTCACTTGGCACTTGAGCCGGAAGCTTTACC
>UMDV01050413.1_pt1 | contig 11501 bp, 11 predicted proteins | sample 1964571 | NCBI WGS metagenome assembly UMDV01 (sample SAMEA4836002, study PRJEB28245) | human gut metagenome | biome: gut microbiome; material: fecal sample | place: Denmark | collected 2008 | reverse complement strand
GAAAGGAAACGTGTGATAATTAACTTCCTAATTATCATACAAGGTTTAAATGAAAATATTTATAAGTCATTCTAGTCGTGATATAGGTATATATAATGAACTTGCCGAAGGCCTAAAACAAAATGGCTATACAATTTTAAGTGTTAATAGAGTGAATGTTGGAGAAAGTGTAATTGAAAAAATTAAATGTGCTTTAAATGATGCAGATATTCTTATTGCCATTATAACAGAAAATTTTTTAAACTCGTCGTGGGCACAAGCAGAATTAAGTTCAGTTATATTAAGCACCAATAATATCCGTATTCTACCTGTTGTAGTTGGGGACGTATTTGTTCCTAATTTCTTAATACAATTTCAATACAGAAAAGTAGATTCTGCAAAAGAGATCACAAAGGCTGTATTAAACGATATTGATCGATTAAGGGAGATAGAGAGCGATTCAACTCTTTTTCAAAAGCAAAGTACCGTTCAACTTGAAAGAAAAGATACTGAAGAAAAAATAACTTTATTGAAAAATGCTTTAGTGGATAATCAACTTACGTTGGTATGTGGAGCAGGCGTATCAAGAGATTCATCTATACCAGATTGGAATAACCTTCTTGTTAATATCCTCAATGAAGTGTTTTTTAATGATGATTCAAATGTTTCAAGGTCTAAAGTATTAGCAGAGGATTTGCTTTCTTTGATGCCACAATCAAATTTAATTTTAGGGAAATATTTAAGATTGGTATTAAAAAATGATTTTGAGAAAGTGGTACAAAAACACTTATACTCATATTACAATCAAGCTCGGGATTTTGAATTAGCAACAATGCTACAAGGACATATTAACTATGCCTTAGAAACTAACATGATGAAAGCAATTGTTGAACTTGCTCGTCCTAAAAGAAGAGGAAAACGGTTAGAATCAATAATCACATTTAATTTTGACGATTTGATAGAATGTGCATTATCAAAACATAATATTGAATATTGTTCCATATGGAAAGAAGGGCAAATATATGGAATTGATGCGTTGCCTATATTCCATGTACATGGATTTTTACCAAATCAAAGGGAGATAGATAGTCCAAATTTGGTTTTTAGTGAGGAAGCATACCATTCACAATTTATTGATCCATATAGTTGGTCAAATTTGATTCAATTAAACACATTTTCTACAAATATATGTTTATTTGTAGGGCTAAGTTTGTCTGACCCTAATTTAAGGCGATTATTAGATATATCTTGGAGAAGAAATCAAAGATGTAAACATTATATTATTATGAGAAAAGCACCTCAAAAAAGTAGGACGGATGAAATTGCTACTATGCTTTTTGAACAAGATGCAAATTCACTTGGATTAAATGTTATCTGGTGTTCTGATTTTTCAGAAATACCTAATATATTATCCCGTATTGCAACATGATAGAGTAAAAATATATTTTATAATATATTAATAAACAAAAGAAGATTGCTTTTGACAGTCGTGATATGGATGTCCATGGAGAATTTGATACCATCGAACCACTTCAGGCAACAGGTGATCCGTTTGATCCGTTTGCACTGCAGAAAGCGTGTCTTCTCGCCTGCGGAATCATTCCGAAAGAAGGAAGCAGTCTGGAAGAGATTCTGGATCGTCTTGGAGGCGGATTTGAAATGCATTCTGAAGTAACGAATGTTCCAAAAGGCTCGGGACTTGGTACTTCATCGATTCTTTCCGCAGCCTGTGTAAAGGCAGTATTTGAGTTTATGGGAATCGCTTACACAGAAGAAGATCTTTATGCACATGTACTTGCAATGGAACAGATCATGTCCACCGGCGGTGGCTGGCAGGATCAGGTCGGAGGAATCACTCCGGGACTGAAATATATCACTTCCATGCCGGGAATTGACCAGAAGCTCAAAGTAACTCATGTGGAGATTCCGGAAGCTGCAAAGCAGGAGCTAAGTGACAGATTTGTTCTGATCTACACAGGCCAGAGAAGACTTGCCCGTAACCTGCTCCGTGATGTTGTCGGACGCTATGTCGGAAACGAGCCGGAGAGTCTTTTTGCCCTGGAAGAGATTCAGAAGACAGCAGCGCTGATGCGTTTTGAACTGGAACGAGGCAATATAGACGGTTTCGCCAGCCTTTTGGATTATCACTGGGAACTGAGCAAAAAGGTCGATGCCGGAAGCAGCAACACACTGATCGAGCAGATCTTCAGCAGCATCGAAGAACTGATCGACGGAAAACTCGTCTGCGGTGCCGGAGGCGGTGGCTTCCTTCAGGTTATCCTGAAAAAAGGCGTCACCAGACAGCAGGTAGAAGAACGCCTGAACGAGGTGTTCATGGACAGCCTGGTTGGAGTAGCGGACTGCAGGCTTGTGTGGGAATGAGATTTTAATGAATCAAATTTCTTTTGAGAAAGTAATGAGCCTTTTTGGCTGGAAGTGAGGTGGATGATGAGCAATCAATATTCGATGAAGATATATCCGGCTGGCAGAGGACGTGAGGTTTATAGAAATATTGAAATTTGTGGCAGCAGCACATTAAATCAGTTATGCCAGGTTATCCTGGAGTCTTTTGATTTCATAGATGAGCATCTGTATGAGTTTTGTATGGATAACCGAATGTATAGTGAACATGCATATCAGTCAGATCCGGAAGGAGATGAACCCTCCGCAGATATAACTCTTGACGAAGTCGGACTTTGCAAAGGGCAGAAATTTGCACTTCATTATGATTTTGGAGATGACTGGATGTTTACAATCACGGTATCAAAGATTAGTGAAGTTCAGGAGGATTTTGAGCCTCGCGTAATTAAGTCAAAAGGAACTATTCAACAGTACCCGGATTGGGATGAAGAGGACTTTGACGAAGAATAATGCAGTATTTGTGCAGGGATACCGACGAGAATTCCTGATTTTCAAGGGAAATTAAAAATTAAGCAGGATTTTTACCAGAGCTGGTATTTAGCGAAGCTAAGAACTAAGCAAGATTTTCCCAGAACTGGCGCTCAATTGAAAATAGCGCCAGTTCTGAATAAACTATGATTGGATTAACACGAAATGGAAAGAGCAAAGAAGAATCCGAAATACGATCCGGAGAAAGTAATGGAGCAGTTAACGAACTGCATTGTCGATGCCTACGGAACTGGGACAGACAACAATTCATTAAGGAAGATTTCAGAGCAGTTCGGAATTACCCTGATGAAGACACGCAAAATATTGATTACGGCAGGAGTCTACCATACCGAGATCAGTGATCAGATCAATTCGCTGTGGGAAGACAACTGGAGCATTTCGGATATCATGAAGGAGACCGGTCTGAGCAGATCTTCGGTACATTCTTATTTACCATATACGAAGGCCATATATAATGCAGAGGAACTGAGTCTATATGCCCGGCGATGCAGGACATACCGTAAAAGAAAGCTGGCAGTCCAGAAACTGCAGTCCTGCATGGGAGGATCGATGGAGATACTGGAAGAAGTATTATGGGATACGATAAAGGTATTTAGCGGATATTTTTTCGAAATGGCAGAGGGGGAAAGATTCTGTTACAGTGTAGGTGGAGACGAGATATTGATTTCGAAAAGTAAGGAATCGATAACCAGAGTCGATGTGAATATTGCTCTGGAAGAAATATTGGAATTGAATGGAGAAGTGAGCAGCCTTCAAAAGCTGAAAGCGCCTGGGGCTGGCTATTTGTATCCTGTTTTTTTGCGATTTGGCTTGATTAGACGGAAAGGAGAATCGGATGGACATCTATCAGATATGGACAACATACAATAAGAAATGGTCAAAATATGAAATCCTGGCTTTTAGTGTGATCCTGCTGCTGACAGTTATAATAATGGCATACTGTCTGTGGAAAAAGAAACTGAATATCATTCAGGCAGGTGCAGTCGTTGCAATGGTGATCTTTCTGGGAATTGTTTTTGGCTCTACGGTATTCACCAGGACCAGTACTGTCCGCCAGTATGAACTGATGCCCTTATGGTCCTGGAGAGCGATCATCCGATACCATGACTGGGGATTGCTAAAAGAAGATCTACTGAACTGCATCCTTCTGTTACCGGCAGGAGCATTATTACCTGTAATTGCAAATCGTAAAGTAAAATGGTATCAGGCGTTGTTGTTTGGAGTGCTGATATCAGCAGTAATAGAAACCAGCCAGCTGGTCTTTATGCGTGGGTTGTTTGAGTGGGATGATATAATCCATAATGGATTGGGATGTATGGTTGGGTGTTTGGTGGTGGATGGGGGTGTATAAAGACATACGAAGGATAGATGAAAGATAATATAAATGACGAAGTATGTCGAAAGAAAGAGCGAATGATTCGATATAACGAACGATAAAATGTGGCGAAAGTGTGATAAAATATAAGTAAAAGGGAGAACGTTATGGAGCTTATTTATTATTGGATTAACAAAAAGAAATGTATTCATGAACAAGGTTTTTGTTTTTCACCAGAATATAATATTTCAATGAGAAAACCAGAACCTGAAAAATATGAATTGGAAATATCAAGAAATAAAAGAAATAATGTATTTTCTTCAGACGTTATATCAAATATAACGGTACTTGTTGGGAACAATGGAGCAGGAAAAACGACTCTTTTAAAAGAATTATTGAGGTTGAATTGCTATCCACTTGAAAACGAGGATGAAGATAATGGAGATTATCAAGAATTTGTAAAAAATAAAAATGAAAAAAATAAAAATTTGATTATTCTTAAAAAAGAAAATGGTCAATTGGATTTATATACTAATATCTACCAAAAGGATATTCGAATTCATGGTGAATATATAAATAATATATATTATTTAAGTGATGATTCGAATATTGCGAGCAGAATCAGCAGAGGTGGTACAGATTATTGTGGATTTACCAAGATTTATGTTTCGAACAGTTACTTTGATGATGCTAATGGAACGGGAGGAGGTGGGAAGTTGAATGACTTGATCATCACTCCAGCAAGATTGACCTTTGTTTCAAATATGTTTTTTGAATTTATATGTCCTGAAAAAAGAGAGGGGAATTTTGCTTTATATAGCAACTGGCTAAAACAAAGTAAAAATCCGGTTGAATTTCAACAGATATGTGATTTGCTGTTCTATAATTTTTTGCTGGATACAGATTTTATTGGCACCTATGAGGGATTCGTGCAGACAAAAATAAGATTAAATATAGATCCGGTATTTTTTAAAATAGAAAGAGCAAAGACAGAAGAAAATATTGATAAAAGCCTGATGGATGTAGTAACCCCTTTTTGGGCTATTTTACACTCTAAATATTTGACTGATAGAGCTAAAGACGATCTGAGTTATGTATTAAAAACAAATTTTATATTTGAATGGGTTTTAGAAAATGGTCAGGAAATATTAAATGAAGGTGATGATATTGAAGAAATATATTCAAAAATAGTTGACAATATTAAGAAGGAAAATATGTCAACAAAAAATTTATATTTTGATGATGCAGTGGAGGAGATAAAACAATTTTCAAAGTTTTTAGAAGAAATTCCTTTAGTTAAAAACGATGTTCCTAAAAATGATGTAGCATATAAAACAGGAAATGAGACTGTGGAATGTTCACGAGAGGATATATCAAAAGCAAGTGAATGGGGAAAGATTATAGCATATATTGCTGAAAGAGTAAAAGTAAATAAAGAGATCTTTAAGGGAAAAAGACAATATGGAAGCTTTTTACTCCGTTATTTGTATATAGAGAACTTAGAGTTTTCGTCAGGAGAACGTGCTTTTCAAAATTTAATGTCATGGATATACTTTCTCGGTCAGTTAGATGAATATACCGCAGACGGAAAGCATCATACAAAGAAAAATTTACTTATTTGTCTGGATGAAGTTGATTTAAGTTTGCATCCGGCATGGCAGAGAGATTTTGTAGACTATCTTGTAATTTTTATAAATAATTGTTACAAGGAAAATAAGGTGCAAATTATAATGACGACGCATTCACCGCTTTGCCTCAGTAATATTCCTAAATCTAATATTATATATTTGCAAAAAAAAGAAAATGGAACGAAAGTGGACATTTCGGAACATAAAGAAACGTTTGGAGCAAATCTTTATGAAATTCTTGATGATGCGTTTTATTTGGGATATAGATCTATGGGAAGCTTTGCAAGCAAATATATTCAAAAACTTATAAAAGAAATTACAGAGTGCTCTTCTTTAGATCGGGAAAATTATAACATTTATAAACAAAAAATAGAATATATAGGCAATGCTTTGATCAGGAATAAACTAGAAGAACAACTGTTAAAAAAGCTGAATGAAACGGAAGGACGGACAGTAGCAGTTGCAGAAATTGATCAAAAGATACAACAGCTTGAATTAAGAAAAAAGAAAATTATGGAGGAAATAAGTGATTCCACTAAAATATCAGAAGAATAGTAGTAAGGAAAAGTACTATGAATTGATTATCAGATCGCGAGATAATGATTTTATCGGAGAAATAGATTATAAATGTTGGCATTATTTGAGAATCTCATTTAAGCATCTTGTGTGTGCATGGCCAGAAGAATTAGAACAATTACACTTTGATTTAAAGAAGCTACCTGATTATGAACAGATAAAAAAGGAGTTTAAATCTATAGCGTCTTCAAAAGAAAATAATTACATAGTTAATACTTTATTTAAGAGGATGCCCAGAGAGGCCAAATTGATGATTTATGAACAGACGGAGCAGAATGTCTGCCCTTATTGTAACAGGAACTTTATTGAAAATTTAAAAGTTGCGAAAAATAAAAAAGTCAAAAAAAATGTTGGAACTTTTGAGTTAGATCATTTTTATTCAAAAGATGAGTTTCCAATGCTTGCGGTTTCATTTTATAATCTGATCCCTGTTTGTGGAGCTTGCAATAGAATAAAAAGTAATACGGCTTTTAAAGTGAATCCCTATTTAAGGAAAAAAATAGACGATATTTTATTTGATTATAATATTCTCGGCAGTGATTATATGGAAGATGAAAATGATCTGGAAATTAAAATTAGTTCTTCAAGTAAAGATGCTCTGGAAGATGCACAGAATCTATATTTAGAAGAAATATATAATTGTCATAAAGATATTGTTCAGGAAATAATTAAAAAAATGCAATATTATGGTCCGGAATATATTAAATGTATACTTGAAGAGACTGGTTCGTTGTTTAAAAATGAAGGTGAATTATATCGATTATTATATGGCGGATATGCGGAGCCAGACGAATTTGGAAAGAGACCTTTATCAAAATTTATAAAAGACATTTACCAGAATACAAAGAATGCATTGGATGGTATCAATTGAAAAATACAGTTATTAGTATGGGATGAAGTGTCGGAAGGTGCCGTACATGTTGCAAAAGAAACACAAAATGGTTGCTGGGCGGATATTAGGATTTAGCTGATAGATGAAAATGGAAATGAAAAATCGGTTTATGAAGCAGATGAATTAAATAATTTATCGAAACCGGAATGTTGATGCTAACTTTAGATGTCAATACAAAGACCTTGTTGCCAGGGATCCCGGGATGCCAGTAAAAAAATACTGAAATACTTTAATACATTAATTTGCGAAAAAATATTCTAAGAATCTATAGCTGATAAGACGAACAAGTACGGATTATTGAGGATTAACTGAAGAACGAATGCGCAAGCAAAAATAGGACATTCGCTTGTGATTTTCGCTTATTTGAGTTAAAATTATTATAGAAACATTGAAATGATGGATGGTGAGTGTTTTGATTCTTGTAGGCAAAAAGATGCCAGAAAACAGGAGGGATGATATGTGCACCAAAAATGAACTGAATAGTATTTTGCAAAAGTTGATACAGATTTATCGTTCAGTATATGGAGAAAATCTTGTTCAGGTAATTTTATACGGATCTTATGCAAGAGGAGATTATCATACGGATTCAGATGTGGATGTTGTCGCAATCGTGCATGGTGACAGGGAAACATTGCAGCACCAGTTGAAAAAGGTATGGGATTCCTCTTGCGAGCTGGAGTTAGAGTACGATACAATTCTTTCTCCTACCGTAATTCCATATGAAGAGTTTAAACAATACCAGAAAGATCTCCCATATTATCGTAACATTTCACAGGAAGGAGTGGTAATCAGTGCCTGATAATCGAAAGGAACTGATAAAATATCGGCTGGAAAGTGCAAGAGAACGTTTGAATTCAGCAGAAGTATTGCTAATGTCGAAAAGTTATAAAGATTCTATCGGAAGATCTTATTATGCCATGTTTACTGCGGTTCGCGCATTGCTTGCAAAAGATGGTGTTGATTATTCAAAACATGCAGGGGTAATTTCCCATTTCCAGCGAGAGTATATCAAAACATAAAAATTTGAAAAGAAATATTCAAAATATTTGAGTCAGGCATTTCAGATTAGAAATAATACGGACTATGCGGATTTTTTTGTAGTATCATTTGAGGATGCCCGTGAACAGGCTGATAGGGCAAGGGAGTTTTTAACGGTGATAGAAGAGTTTTTAAAAGCAGAAGATATTGGTGAAAACAAATAAAATATTTCATGAAGCAGTTACACTATTGATCCCTAAACAGTAATATATATCGAAAAACAGAATGCACAATTTGATATAACGAATGACAAAATAAAGCAAAAGTGTGGTAAAATAGATGGGAAGTGGAGATGCTATAGCAATCCTTGTGGAGCAAGACGGTCGCATTTCGTTTCTGAGCAGCCGAATTTCTACCAGTTTATGTAATATCCAAGCCTTATAATGATGGTAGCCATCCCAGTGATGGTGAATAGATCATTCTAAGAAGTAATGGGGTCATTGGGGTCAGACCCTGTTAACGTTTCCTTGCGGGTTGAACAAGAACATTCAGGAACTGCTTGTCTAAGATAGAATAAAGTGCATTGATATGGATCTGGTCAAAACCTCTGGGAGATTTATTGTTTGGTTCGAAATAAGTTTCTTTATCTTTTTCATTCCGGAAAATATCAGCAACAGAGCCGTCACAGGCGGTCAGACGATAGCGGTTCCGGTACAAAGTTGGTTGAAGTTTCTGGTTAAAGATCTGCAAAAGTTCCCATAGTGCATTATCTTTTAATTTTGCACGTTGGTGATAGAAAGCGGCTTTTGATGGTGTTTCATCCGTGCGTCCGAAGAAATGGTAAAGTTCTTCTCTTAAACAGTCATCTTCCATGGTCAGTAAAAGAAGAAATGGTTTTTGAAATGTAAAAGGTATATAATTATATAAACAAAAGAAAAAGATAGGAGACAAAATTATGGCAGAGGTATCTATAGAAAGATTAGAGAACGAAATAGAAAAACAGCAACGAAATGTGTCTTTTGATACAAAAGAGTATACTATAGAGATAGTTGTCCAGAAATATTTAAATGATTTAGATAAAAATGAAAATGAGTTTTTTGTTCCAGAATATCAGAGGGAGTTTGTATGGGATGATGTAAGGCAATCACGTTTTATAGAATCTTTAATGATAGGTTTACCAATTCCATATATCTTTTTAGCAGAAACTGATAAAGGAAGGTATGAGATTGTAGATGGATCCCAAAGAATCAGAACTTTAGCGGCGTTTTTAAATGACGAATTAAAAATAAAAGGGTTGGAGAAAATAGAAGATTTAAATAATTTAGTGTTCTCTAATTTGGATATATCTAGACAAAGAAAATTCAAAAACATATCATTGAAAATGATTGTATTATCGGAAAGAACTACCGATGAAACCAAAAATGATATTTTTGAACGTATCAATAGGGGAAGCGATTTACTTAAAGACATGGAATATCGCAAAGGAATTTATACAGGGAAATTTAATGACTATTTATACAAATTGTCCCAAAATCCATTGTATGTAAAACTTACACCAATTGCGAAATGGTTAGAAAAGAGGCAAGAACGTGAAGAACTTTTGTTAAGATTTTTTGCTTTTTCAGAGTGGTATCCTTCATTTAGTGATTCTAAAGGAATAGCAAAACAATTGGACGATTATATGAAAGAAAAAAATGTTATTTTCGATGAAAATATAGAAAAAGAAATGAACAAAAAATTTAATATAACTATGGAATTTGTTGATAAATATTATCCATATGGGTTTGCTAAAAATGAAAAAGCTAGACAAGTTGCAAGACCTTATTTTGAAGCTCTTTCAGTTGGAGCATATTTAGCTTTGAAAGATAATCCAGAATTAACTATATCAGAGGAGAAGGTTATAAATGTGTTAACAGATGAAAAATTTATAACTTCTGTATCGGGAAGATATCAAACACATAGAGCTAAAACAATACGTGCAAGAATTGATTATGTGAAAGATAGGTTAAAAGAATATGCCGATTAGCTTATTATCTGTACGGAATGATATGGAGAGAAGATATGAAGATATAAAGATGATGGAAATCATTTTAGAAAGCAATAAAAAAGTTGATGCTCAGTTAATTTTAAAATCTTCACTAATGTTAATGATATATAATATGGTAGAGGGAACCATGAGTAATTTACTTATGGAATATTTTGATTATATTCATGCTGAAAATATTTCTATAAGCAATTTACCCCCAAAATTTCAGAACACAATACAATCTTATTTGGATAAGAAAAATTTAGGAAATATCGATGTGGAAAATAGTAATGATACCATATTTGAGTTGTCGTATAGTGAAATAACAAAATATTTAAAATTGTTTTCTGGAAATTTGGATTCTAGATCAATCAGAGAAGTTTGTGAAAAAGTAGGGGTTAACTTACCAGAGGATATAAAGGAACCAGTTCTTTTAATAGTAAAGAATAATAGAAATAAATTAGCACATGGAGAAACAAGATTTAATAATACATGTCAAGATATAACACTGGATGAAGTTAAAAAAATATGCAATAAAACACAAGAATATTTACAAAAAATAATAAATGAATATGAAGGGTGTTTAAATAATATACATAGCCGATTGGTTCAAAATGTGTAATAAGGTTTTTGGGGTCAGACCCCGTTAAAAGAGCCATTACACAGAGACAAGGGCAAAGTTCCATGCAGCATCTTTCCTACAGGGGTTCAGCGGATATCTGGAGACGGATGGATACCAGGGTTATAATAATCTGCCGGACATCAAACGCTGCTCTTGCTGGGCACATGTGAGACGTTACTTCACAGATGCCATACCGAAAGGGAAAGAGTATGATTACAGCCTTCCGGCAGTGCAGGGAGTACAGTTCTGTTCCAAGCTGTTTGATTGTGAGCGGTACTCAAAAGCAAAAAATCACACTGCGGAGCAGAGAAAACAATTTCGTCTTGAAAAGGAGAAGCCAATACTGGAGGCATTCTGGAATTGGCTGGATCAACAGCGCCCAAACAAAGGAACCCGTTTGGCGAAAGCGGTAAACTATGCCCAAAATCGGAAAGACACCCTGATGACCTATCTGGAAGACGGTCATTGCAGTTTGTCCAATAATCTTAGCGAGAATGCAATCAGGCCATTCACTGTTGGCCGGAAGAACTGGCTGTTCAGTGCCAGTCCGAAAGGAGCCACCGCTAGTGCTATTG
>UMDV01024793.1_pt1 | contig 11511 bp, 10 predicted proteins | sample 1964571 | NCBI WGS metagenome assembly UMDV01 (sample SAMEA4836002, study PRJEB28245) | human gut metagenome | biome: gut microbiome; material: fecal sample | place: Denmark | collected 2008 | reverse complement strand
CAGCCATAGCCTCCGGCACCATCAGACCGCAGGCAATGATGGACACATCGCTGCCCGCACGTATCACCTCGGCCTTGCCGATCTCAAACTGATAATCCTCGTTGTGGAACACCTCAGTAGCCAGGCGGGCAAAGCGCATATACACCGGGCCCTCCATCTCATAGGCGGCCTTTACCACCTGCCGTGCCTCCACATCGTCTGCCGGACAAATCACGGTCATGCCGGGGATCACCCGCATCAGGGCAAAGTCCTCACAGCACTGGTGGGACGCGCCGTCCTCACCAACACTGATCCCGGCGTGGGTAGCACCAATCTTTACATTCAAATGGGGATAGCCAATGCTGTTGCGCACCTGCTCAAAGGCACGACCGGCAGCGAACATGGCAAAGCTGGACGCAAAGGGTACCAGCCCCATGGTAGACAAACCGGCGGCCACGCTCATCATATCCGCCTCAGCAATGCCGCAGTTAAAGTGGCGATCCGGATAGGCTTTCTTAAAAATGCCGGTCTTGGTTGCGCCGGCCAGGTCTGCGTCCAACACCACCAGGTTATCGGCGCCGCCTGCAGCCAGTTCCTTTAAGGCGTTGCCGTAGCTCTCGCGAGTTGCGATCTTCTTTACTTCTGCCATGGTTACGCCTCCAATTCCTGCAGCTTGGCAGTCAGCTCTGCCATTGCCGTTTTGTATTCCTCCGGGTTGGTGGCCTTGCCGTGCCAACCGCACTCGTTCTCCATAAAGGACACGCCCTTGCCCTTCACCGTCTTCATCAAAATGCAGAAGGGCTTGGTGCTCTTATGGAAGGCATCAAAAGCGCTCTCCAGCTGGTCAAAATCATTGCCGTCAACGGTGACCACATCAAAGCCAAAGGCCTTTACTTTCTCATCAATCGGCTCGGCGCACATCACATCTTTGCACAGACCGTCGATCTGCAAGCCGTTCCAGTCAATGATCACGCACAGGTTATCCAGGTGGTACTGGTTGGCAAACATCATGGCCTCCCAAACCTGGCCCTCCTCGATCTCACCGTCGCCCAAAAGGGTGTACACCCGAATATCATCCTTGCCCAGGAACTTGGCGCCCTTGGCCATACCGCAGGCGGCGCTGATGCCCTGACCCAGAGAGCCGGTGCTCATATCCACGCCGGGCACCGTGTTCATATTGGGGTGCCCCTGTAAATAAGAGCCAATATGGCGCAGGGTGGTCAGGTCCTCCGGCGGGAAAAAGCCCTTGTATGCCAGAGCGCTGTACAGACCGGGAGCGCAATGACCCTTAGACAAAACAAAGCGGTCACGATCCGCCCACTTGGGGTTCTTGGGATCCACACGCATTTCTTTGCCATACAAATATGCGAACACATCCGCGGAGGACAAACTGCCGCCGGGGTGCCCGGATTTGGCGCTGTTGGTGCTGTCTACAATGCCCAGACGGATCTTGGCGGCGTAGATCTGGAGCGCCTTTTTGGTTGCTTGGTCCATAATGATAACTCCTTCAAAAAGATTTCATCTGTATTTTAACACTTAAACGGCGGCTGTTCAATAGTTTTTCAAAATTTATAAGTGCCAAAAAGGGACCCTGTTCCACAGAGCCCCCACTTTTTCGACCTTAACGGATCCGGGTGTAAAACACATCCAGCACCGTCTGCATTAAACTGTCTTTATCCGGGTAAAAACCGGCGTACACATAATCCTTGAATTCCTTATTTTCCACCGCTTTCATCTTCCCCTCCAAGGTATAGGACTGGAAGTCGGTAACGCCCTTTTGCAGCAGCAAGGAGCCAAGGTAAGTCACATTGGACACAGTCAGATCCGTGGTGCAATAATCGGAAGCGGTATTGTACAAATTGGTAATGACGCTAAAATCTGAGGTGACACTGCCTCGCACTTTGTCCGCAAAGGCATTCAGGTACTGCACCTGGCGCTGGGTACGATTCAAGGAAGCGTTCAGGTTATCCATATCACGGGTACGCACATAGGCCTCGGTGAGATCACCGGTCAGGTGCACGGTGTCGCCCTTCTTGACCCCGTAGTCCGGTAGATCGTAGAGGGACTGCACCTTCACCCCGCCAATAGAGTCGTTAATGGGCTGGATCCCGTTCAGATCCAAGGCAAAATACTTATCGATGGGCACATTGTAGAGAATACGGCTGATAGACTTGGTCACATTCTTGCAGGAGGTGCCGAAGCCGTCGCCGTAAGCATAGGCAATACAAAGCTCCATTTCCTTGGTCTTTTTGAAATTGCCGTCCTTGTCAAACACATCCACATCCACCATGGTGTCGCGGGGCACGGCGATCATAGAGGTTTTGCCGCTAACCTTGTCAATGGCAACCACAATATCCGTATCCGCCATACCGTTTGTGGAAGTATGGTTCTCCGCCTTGCCCAGCTCTCGCTTGTCTACACCCAGGAACGCCATGGTCACCACATTCTCGTTATACACATAGGTGTGGCCCTTATACTCAATGGTCTCCTGGTAGTCGGTGGCGGCAGTCGTATCGGTCATCTTCTTCTCGCCGTCGTAGTTCAGGATCAGGAACGCACCCACCACAAGGGCAACGATAATCAACAGTGCCACCAAAATGCCGATCACCACCCGGGCGCCCTTGGGCAACCGATGGTGCCGGTGATGATGGTGATGGTGATGGTGGTGCCGGTGCCGACGGTGATCGCCGTGACGGCTGTGGCTATGGCTGTCGCTATGGTGATGGTGATGATGATGGTGGTGTTCCTCACCGCCGGGCGCCGGTTCCACCGGCGCGCCTGTGGCCTCCGCCCGCTGGCGGTGGTTCTCCGAGGCGTGGTACTCGCCGGGGGTTGCGGCAGCCGAAGTCTCTTTCATTTCAAATTGAGGCGCGCGGTAACTTACGCCGGAGGTATCATCGCCGCCGGTTAGAGAGAACACGCTGTCTTCAAAGCGCTCCAAATTGGGATCAATCGGTTTCTTCATTCTTCAGTAACACTCCGCTCACAAGGTATCTGCTGCTCCGCTGGCTGGTGCCGGTAAAGCAGGTGGACAGGATCACCACATGGCTGTCCTTATCCACAGTGGTCTTTAGGTCCGTGCGCACATTCTTCAAGGCAGAATCCGGATTTTGCAGCATGGCAAAGAAGTCACTGCGCACCGTCACATCTTGGAAAGAAAAGCTGTTCATAATATGCCGATCATCGTACTTAAAGGCAGAGATGATCTGGTAGGTCAGCTTGTGGCCGGGCATATAAATGTAAAAATACGGGTGGCTGTCAAAGAAAGACTTGTCCTCAAACTTATGCAGTGAGGTAAACATACTCTCGCTAAAGCCGTTATGACCGTACACCAGGGTCACCGCGTCGTTAAAGGTGGTTGTATTCTGCGACTGGGTAAACACGGCACCGCTGGCCAGCCAGCTTTTATCATAGGCACTGTGGGTCAGGTAAAACTCGTCGTCCACCGTGCTTTGCACAATGGGATAGTTCACCTCGGTACCGTCCACCTGGATCCAAGCGTAAATTTCGTCATTTTGGCTTTGCAGCTTTTTGAAATTTACCGGATTGGTGGGCTTTTTGCTCTCGCCGGTGGTACTGGGCGCTTCCGTTACCATACTCTGGCTGCGCCGATCCTCCTGGCGGGCGGTGTACTGCTGGTACAGATCCACACCGATATACGCCAGTCCGGCAATCAGGCACACCAAGGCAATGATCAGCAGTATGACCCGCCCGGTGTTGCGCTTCTCCTCTTTTTTCGGTTCTTTTTGATTATCCATTGCTTGGGTGTCGCTCCTTGGCATTGTCGCCGTATTTCATTAAAAAAAGCCTGTTTACCGTATGGCAAACAGGCTTTTGCAGTTCGTCTTATTCAGCGTCCTGTTTTTTCTTCATGGCAGCCAGAACTGCTGCACCTGCGCCGGCAAGTGCAAGGCCGGTAGCCATGGTCGCGCCGGTTTTGGGAGAACGACTCTTTTTGTCCTTCCGGGGCGCCTTCTTGGTGGTGGTCTCACCCTTGAAGTCTACGATGGCGTTACCAATTACATCGCCCTCATAGCCGTTGATCAGTTGAATGGTGATGGTGTTGCCGTCTACGGAGATCACCTTGTAGTCCTTGCCCTCGGTCATGCCCGGGAACTGCCAATTCTGGAAGTCGCCGTTGCCGGTGTAGGTAAAGCTGATCTTGGTGGGATCGGTGGGATCTACCTCATAGTCCACATCGTCGCTGACCTTACCGTTTACCTGGCCGATCTTGTCATTGTCTCTGGTGGTGTGCTCCGGGCTGGCCACGGTGTTAGACGCAGCGAAAGCCATCATGGAAGTGGCACCCAGTGCAGAGAACGCCAGCATAGCAGCCAGCAGGATGGAAAGAATCTTTTTCATTTTCATACACCTCTTTGAGAATATAGTTCTGCCATAGATATTCTAACTTCATTTCTGATTATATCATTTTGGTAATCGCTTGTAAAGTCTTTTTTCAAAATTCTTTGACCCGCAAAACCGTGCCACGCGCCATAGTTGCTATCCCTTGGGGCTGTGGGCGCACCGGGCTGCCACCGAGCACAAAATGTAGCCGCATTTGTGAACAAAAAAAATTCTTACGCCTCCATAGGCGTTGCCTCCAGCGCCTGGGTAATACTGCCCTCGAACAACCGGCACAGAGCCTGCACATGGGCCACAATATCATAGACCATATTTTGATTGAGCCAGTTGGTCACCTGGCCGAACAGCTCGCACTGGCAAAAATCCACAAGAAGCGCCAGCTCCTCCTCCGGCAGGGTGCGCAGCAGGTCCTCCGAGCGGCAGGCAATGTAGCGGCTGACTACATAATTGCACACCCGCATTAAATTCTGCTCGTAAAACGCCCGATCCGGCGACGCCCAAATGTTGCGAATGGCCCGCTTGTTCTCCACCAGCCGCTCCAGCACCGTCGTCAGTCCCTCTTCCAGAGAAAAGCTCTCCGGTATGTGAGAGATGATCTCGTCCGCGCTTTCTATGATCACCGTTTCCAGCAGTTGGGGCAGGTCCTGAAAATGGTAGTAGAACGAATTGCGGTTGATGCCGCAGTCCTCCACAATATCCTTAACCGTAATCTTGGTAATGGGTCTTTGTCTCAGAAGCCGCAGAAAGGACTGCTGAATGGCTATCTTGGTAAAATTCGGCATAACAACCCCCCTGTCCACTCACTATACCATAATCGGTGGCAAAAAGCAAAGCACACAGGGGGTTATTTATTGTTATTTTACAAAGAGCGTCAACAGATCTTTGAAGCTCAACAGCTGCACGGACCAGTAGGCCGGCGCTTTCTTAAACACATTGATGCTCACCATCATAATGAGCCAGTCCACCAAAATCAGCGTCCCCAGCACATAGTCCAGCTGCACCGTGGTGCGGTAGGGAATACGCTGAATTTTCTTCATCAGTCCCTCAAAGAAGTTGCCCATAATGACAGCCACGCCCAGGCTCATGGCGGTGCAGGTAGGAATGCTGGTGTACTTGGTCACATGCAGGGGAATGCCGCTGTAATCCCACAGGGAGATGCCGGACACCTGCTCAAAAATGCTGCCCACCACGATCTCGCCGAAAAAGACAAACAGGAACACCACAGTAAAATAGTAGATCCGTGCCAATATTTTATCCCGGCGGGTGTTGCCCTCCAGCACTCGGTGACTGAAGAAGCGCGGGTGATTGGTGGTGCCCAAAGCCAGGTACATGGCCCACATGGCAATGGTGTAGCAAAACAGGAAGGGCAGCAACTGATTGCGGGAGTCCAAAACGCCCTTAGACACCAGGCGAAACAGGTTCTCCACCCAGTAGCCGATATGGGCATACACCAGCCCCGCCAGCCACAAATGGGTCACATCGTAATCATACAGCCGCACGGTGCCGTTGTCCGCTTTGGTAAAGAATTTGTTCAGCACTTTGTTCATAGTGCCACTTCCTTTCTGCCCTCATTGTAGCACCGACACACGGTTTTCCAATAGCCGAACTCCACCCTTTGCCCAAATTTTTAACGAAATACGACAAATGTAAAAAACAAGAGCGAATCCATCGGCCTTTACAAACAAAAAGGCTCCCCTTATTTTCATTAAGGGGAGCTGTCACGAAGTGGCTGAGGGGATAAATATATAATCCCTCCGTCTGCTCGCAAACTCGCATCCACCTCCCTTTACAAGGGAGGCAGAAAGGTTAAATATTTGTAGGGTGCGATGAGTGAATTGCACGCAGTGCAAGAGACACGAGGCTCCAAATGCGTTAGCATTTGGGAGAAACAGTCCGGGGGACTGTTTCGTAGCGAGTGCAGTATCGCACCGCACCCTACTGAATGAAATTGTATTTAACTGAGCTTGGCCTTGCCGGTGCACAGCTGGTAATACCGACCCTGCTGGGCCATCAAGGCGTTGTGGTCGCCCCGCTCGATAATGCGGCCGTCTTCCAGCACCATAATCGCGTTAGACTCCCGCACCGTGGAGAGCCGGTGGGCGATCACAAAGGTGGTCTTGCCGGCCATCAGCCGATCCATACCGTGCTCAATGTGCTTCTCTGTGCGCGTATCAATGGAGGAGGTGGCCTCATCCAGTACCATCACCGGCGGGTCTGCCACTGCCGCCCGAGCAATGGCCAGCAGCTGGCGCTGACCCTGGCTCAGGTTGCCGCCGTCGCCGGTGAGCATGGTCTGGTAGCCCTCCGGCAACCGCCGGATAAAGGAATGGGCAGAGGCCAGCTTGGCTGCGGCAATGCATTCCTCGTCGGTGGCATCCAGCCGACCGTAACGGATATTCTCCATCACCGTACCGGTAAACAGGTGGGTGTCTTGCAGCACCATCGCCAGGCTACGGCGCAAATCGTCCTTTTTGATCCGGCAAATGTCAATACCATCATAGGTGATGGTGCCCGCCTGAATATCGTAAAACCGATTGATCAGATTGGTAATGGTGGTCTTGCCTGCGCCGGTGGAGCCTACAAATGCGATCTTCTGCCCCTCTTTGGCATACAGGCTAATATCATGGAGCACCACCTTCTCCGGCACATAAGCAAAGGTCACATGGTGGAACTCCACAGCCCCATGCACCGGCACCCGGCGGTCGCCGTCCTGCCAGTACCACCGTTTCTCCTCCCCGGCACCGGTTACCGTCAAAGTCACGGTGCCCCGGTCCTCTTCAGAGGCAGTGTCCATCATCTCAAACACCCGCTCCGCACCGGCCAGAGCGGAAAAGATCGTGTTCATCTGATTGGCGATCTGGTTAATGGGCTGCGTAAATTGCTTGGCATAGCTGAGGAAAGTAAAGAATGTGCCGATGTCCAGCCGCCCGGTCAGGGCCAGCAGCCCGCCGAACAAAGCGATCAGGGCATAACCGGCGTTGTTGATTCCGTTGGACACCGGGCCCATCAGCCCCGCATAAAAGTTGGCGTTGGTGGCCGCAGAGCGAAACGCCTCGTTGTACTGCTCAAAGCCCGCAATGGCCTGGTCCTCATGGTTAAATACCTTGATGACCCGCATGCCCTCAACGGACTCCTCAATATTGCCGTTCATTTGGCCCAAATTGGCCTGCTGCGCCTGAAAGTAATGCTTGCTCTTTTTGCCGATTTTAGATACCGTCACCAGCATAATAATCATAAACACCAGCGAAATACAAAACAGCGGCGGACTCAGGGCAATCATCATCACCACAATGCCCACAAAGGTAAAGGCGGAGGACACCAGCTGCACCATAGACTGCTCCAGCATCATCTGAATATTATCCACATCATTGGTGTAGCGGCTCATGATCTCGCCGTGGGTCTGGGTGTCAAAGAACCGCAGGGGCAGGGTCTGCATGTGGTCAAACAGCTCCTTGCGGATCAGGTTGGTGGTCTTGTAGGCGATCTTGACCATCACCTTGCTTTGAATGTACGTACAAAGGGATGCGCCAATATACAGCGCCGACACAATGGCCAGGTTACGCATTAGGCTTTCCACACCCACGGTGGCAAAATTGCCTGCCCGGATGGAGGCATCAATGTCGTTCAAAATAGGCTTCAGCCAGTAGGAAGCGCCTACGGAGCATACCGTGCTGGCAATGAGCATCACGAATACCGCCAGCAACATAAATTTGCTCTTGCCCGCATACTGCAAAATGCGGCCAAAGGTCTTTTTGGCATTCTTGGGTTTCTTAAAATCCGTTCTTCTGGGACCCGGCATTATTCGCTCACTCCTTTCGCCTGTGTGGTTACGATCTCTTTGTAGATCTCGTTGTCGGCCAGCAGCTGCTCATGGGTACCGATCCCCTTGATTTGGCCGTCGTCCAATACCAAGATCTGGTCCGCAGCCTGCACGGAGCTGACCCGCTGGGCAATAATGAACACGGTGGTGTCCTTAAAATCTTTATAGAAGCTCTCCCGAATTTTGGCCTCCGTTGCCGTATCTACGGCGGAGGTAGAGTCATCCAGGATCAAAATTTTCGGGTGTTTGATCATGGCGCGGGCAATGCAAAGCCGCTGCTTTTGACCGCCGCTCAGATTCAGCCCACCCTGGCTCAAATCCGTATCGTACCCCTTGGGCTGGGCCAGTACAAAGTCATGGGCCTGCGCCGCCTGACAAGCCGCCACAATCTCCTCGTCCGTGGCGTCTTTCTTACCCCAGCGGATATTCTCCTTAATGGTGCCACTAAAAAGCACGTTCTTTTGCAGCACCACGCCAATCATCTCCCGCAAAGCGGTCAGGTCGTACTTACGCACATCTACCCCGTCAATAAGCACCTGCCCTTGGGTGGCGTCATACAGCCGGGGGATCAGGTTCACCAAACTGCTCTTGCCGCAGCCGGTGCCGCCTACAATACCGATGATCTGGCCGGGCTTGGCGGTAAAGCTGATATGCTCCAAAATATCGTCCCCGTGGCCCTCCGTATTATACTTAAAGCTCACATCCCGGAACTCTACGCCCCCCTTGGGGTTCTCCGGCAAATAGGGGTTCTCCGGATTGGTAATGTCAATTTCTGTATCCAGCACCTCCACCACACGGTCGCCGCAGGCTTTACCACGAGCCAGCTGCAGCAGCATCATGGAGATCATCATCAAATTCATCAAAATTTGAATCACATAAGAGGCAAAGACGGAGATTTGGCCCACTTCCATCACGCCGGCGTTGGCCTCTAAAGCGCCTTTATAATACACAAAGACCACTACGGCATTGAGCATCAGCATCATCACCGGCATCACAGTCACAATCAGGCCCGCTGCCTTGGCGCCCTGGGCAGCCAAATCATCGGAGGCGTCATGGAATTTGTCTTTCTCCCGGTCCTCCCGCACATAGGCCTTGACCACACGCATACCGATTAGGTTTTCCTGCACCACCCGGTTTACGTTGTCGATCTTCTTCTGCATTTTTTGAAACATAGGGAAGCCAAACTTCAAAATGCAGGCCACCACCACAATCAAAATCGGCAGCAAGATCAGCAGCATAGCGCTCATTCTGGGATTGATGGACACCGCAAAGCAGGCGGCCACCACCGCCAGCGCCGGCACACGCACTAAAATCCGCAAGCACATCATCACCACATTCTGCAAGGTGGTCACATCGTTGGTCATACGGGTAGTCAGCGACGCGGTAGAGAACTGGTCAATGTTCTTAAAGGAAAAATGGCTGATCTTGCGGTACATATCCCCTCGCAGCCGGTAGGCAAACCGCTGGCTCACATTGGCGGAGGTTTTCATGGTCACCACGCCGCCGAAAAGGCCTAACAGTGCCAGCGCCAGCATGCCCAAGCCGCTGAGGATCACCGCAGTACGCACGCTCTCCGGCGAGGCGGCGGTGTCCACCTTTTGATAAATGCTGTTGGCAAGGGACGGCAGCGCCAGCTCGCAGAAGGCCTCTACAATCATACCGGCGGCGCTGATGGCTGCCAGTCCCCACAGCCCTTTCATATATTTGGATAACTTCTTTAACATTCGGTTCTCCTTTCCGTTTTCTTCTCTATCTTTCACACTTACGGGTTTTCTTTGCCCACATTTTGCAGCGCACGCTCCAACAGGCCGGCCAAAGTCAGTACCTGTTCCTCACTCATACCGGCGGTGAGCACCTGCTCCATGGCGTTCATTTTTTGGTGAATCTTTTTCGGCGCGTCCTCCGCCACCGGAGTGGGATACAGCCGCACAATCCGGGCGTCCTTTTCGTCCACCCGCTTTTCAATAAATCCGGCCTTTTCCATGCGCTTGACGGACACGGAGGCGGTAGCGCTGGCTACCCCCAAGGCACGGCTCAGCTGGCCCAGGGTCATACCCGGTTGCCGAATCAGCAGCAGCAATATATCCTGCTGGCCGGAAAACAGGCCCTGCTCCGCTACGGCGGCATTAAAATTCTTGCGCAAATATTTAGAGAGTTCCATCACCCGAGGACCGATCTCATCCGGTCGCAGCGGACGGCGATGACAGGATTTCAGCTCCATGCAGGCACTTCCTTTTTATTCATTTAGCCGCCTATCGTTAGGCGGCTTATGATGTATTTTAGCACACTTGCACAAAAAGTCAAGCATATTATTGTAAATTCTGCCGAAGTGTGGTAGAATAGGCAACCGTTAGAGGAGCGGTTGTATGGATTTATATGATTATAATACAATAAAGAGAATATTAACCCGTCACGGCTTCACTTTTTCCAAAGCGCTGGGGCAGAACTTTTTGATCGACCCCTCCGTGTGTCCCCGTATGGCAGCGGCACTGGAAGCGGACGACCATACCGGCGTGCTGGAAATCGGGCCGGGCATCGGCGTGCTCACCAAAGAGCTGTCCGCCGTGTGCGGTCGAGTAGCCGCTGTGGAGCTGGACCGCCGCCTGCCGGATGTGCTGGCCGAGACCCTGGCAGACTGCCCCAATGTGCAGGTGGTGCCCGGCGATGTGCTGCAAATGGACTTGCAGGCGCTGTTTGCCGACCGGTTCGCCGGCTGTGACCGCTTGCAGGTGTGCGCCAACCTACCCTACTACATTACCACCCCGGTGCTGATGCGCCTGCTGGAAAGCGAGCTGCCTATTGAACGGCTGGTGGTGATGGTGCAACTGGAGGCGGCCAAGCGCCTGTGCGCTCCCCTGGGCACCCGGGACTGCGGCGCTGTGTCCGCAGCGGTGGAATACTATACGCAGGCGGAGATCTTGTTTGAAGTGGGGCGAGAGAGCTTTTACCCCAGCCCCAATGTAGACTCTGCGGTGATTGCCTTGACCCGGCGGCAGCAGCCCCCGGTGCAGGTGACGGACGAGGGCTACTTTTTCCGTGTGGTCAAGGGCGCCTTTTTGCAGCGGCGCAAGACCCTGGCCAACAGTTTGAACGCCGCCCTGGGCGTGCCCAAGGCAGATCTGACGGCGCTGTTCCAATCTTTAGGACTGAGCGCCACCGCGCGGGCCGAACAACTGACCATGTCTCAAATGGCAGCCCTGGCTAACGCGCTCTATGAGAAGAAGGCATAAAAGATCAATGAAAGACAATACCCAAGTTTTTGAAAGTTACAGCGTGCCCCGGGCCGTGCGCACTTTGGCGCTGCCCAGCATGATGGGCATGCTGGTGAATATCGTTTATAACCTGGCAGA
>UMDV01058311.1_pt1 | contig 11579 bp, 10 predicted proteins | sample 1964571 | NCBI WGS metagenome assembly UMDV01 (sample SAMEA4836002, study PRJEB28245) | human gut metagenome | biome: gut microbiome; material: fecal sample | place: Denmark | collected 2008 | reverse complement strand
GCCGCCGGTGCTCTCGCCGCCGGTAGAGCCTTCACCAGTAGTGCCGGAAGTACCGTCACTGCCCGGCTGCTCCGGTTCCTGCGCCGGTGCAGCGCCTGCGCTGACCACAACGTTTACGCGGCTGTTCAGCTTCGCGGTGGTACCTGCTGCAGGGTTCTGGCTGAGCACCGTGCCTGCGGGCTGGTCGCTGTATTCTTCGCTCTGGCTACCAAGACCCAGATGGTTCTGCACCAGCAGGGTGCGGGCATCATCCACGCTCATGCCGGTAAGCGAGGGCACCTTGGTGGTGGTGGACACCTGCGGACGGCTGATATAAAGGATGACCGTGGAGCCTGCTGCCACCTGCGTACCGGCGGCAGGGTCGGTGCGGATGACCGCACCGGAGGCCACCGAGGTATCCACAGCCTGCGTGACCAGCACCGAAACGCCCAGTGCCTTGAGCTGCTGCTCTGCATCGGACTGCACATAGTTGGTCAGATCCGGCACGGTGACATACTGGGTGCCCAGACTGACGGTCAGCGTTACGCTCTGACCCTCGCGGACGGTGCGGCCGGACACCGGCGACTGCTTATAGATATAACCGGCGGCATAGTTGCTGTTATACTCTTCTTCCCACTCCGGGGAGATCTGGCCGGATGCGATCTGATCCGTGGCCATGGCCTGATCCTTGGTCATGCCGATATAGTCCCCAAGGGTGACATCAGCCTTGTTGTTCATCAGGTTAGAGGAGTCGTTCAGGATCATCCAGCACAGCGCCATGCAGGCCAGTGCAAAGGCAATGGTGATGCCGAACAAGGCCGGCAAAAAGACGGTGCGGCGCTTTTTGACAGGCTTATTCTTGCCGTTTTTGCGGGGGGCAGGCTGTTCGTTCTGACGGATCGCGCGGTTCTGATTCATGGTACGTTTCACCACCTTTTCGGGTGCTTCTTCTGTAATATACTGATATTCAAACAGCACGGAGGGGTTCTGCACATAGGTATCCAGAGCTTCCAGCATCGCCCGTGCCGAGGGGTAGCGGTTCTGGGGGAGCTTCGCCATAGCCTTTTCTGTGATCTCCACCAGCGCATAGGGCACCTCCGGTGCCAGCTCGTGCAGCGAGCGGGGCTCGTCCGAGATCTGCTTGATGGCAACCTCCACCACATCATCGGCGTCAAAGGGCAGATGACCAGAGAGCATCTCGTACATCATGACGCCTACCGAGTAGATGTCGCTGGTGCGGTCGGTCTCGTCGCCTTTGGCCTGTTCCGGGCTGATATAATGCACACTGCCCATCGCCTTGCCGGCCAGCATCTGGTTATCTGCCCGGGAAATGCGGGCGATGCCGAAGTCCATCATGCGCAGCTGGCCATTATCCAGCAGCATAATGTTCTGGGGCTTGATATCCCGGTGCACGATGCCGTTGGCGTGGGCGTGCTCCAGCGCCTTGAGGATCTGGGAGATGAAGTGCACGGTCTCCCGGCTGGAAAGCTTGCCGCCCCGCTCGTTGAGGTACTCCCGCAGGGTCATGCCATCCACATACTCCATGACGATATATTGCAGATGGTCATTGACCGAAACATCGTACACCTTGACGATATTGGGGTGGTTCAGCAGGGAGATGGCCTTGGATTCGTTTTTAAAGCGGCGCACAAGATCCGGGTCGTGCATATATTCCTGCCGCAGCACCTTGACGGCCACCACAGTCCCGGCGGGCACGGGGCCGTTCTGTCCCCGCATGACCGCCTTATACACATTGGCCATGCCGCCGGAGCCGATCAGTTCCTGCACCTCGTATAGGCCGTCCAGTCTTTTACCGATCAGGTTATCCATGGCGCACCTCCATCGGCTCTACCCCCACCAGCAGGGCGGTGATATTGTCCGGGCCGCCGTTTTCGTTGGCGGTGCGGATCAGAACATCCGGCAGATCATAAAAAGACCCGCTGCGCAGCAGCTGCTCCAGCTGCTCTGTGGGCACGGCATTGGTCAGGCCATCCGTGCACAGCAGCAGAACGTCCCCTGCCTGCAGCGCCACGGTGGTGAACTCCGGCTCCAGCCGGTAATCCACACCCAGCGCCCGGGTGATGATGTTTTTCTGCGGGTGATGCTCTGCCTGCTCCTGCGTGATGGTGCCGCAGTCCACCAGCTCCTGCACATAGGAGTGGTCGTGGGTCAGCTGCGCCAGCTTACCGTCCCGGTACAGGTAGGCGCGGGAATCGCCCGCGTGGCTCAGATAGGCCTTGCCGCCACGCACCAGAGCGCAGACGGCAGTGGTGCCCATACCGGCCAGAGACTCCTCCCGCAGCGCCTTCTGGAACACATAGCGGTTGGCGCTGAGCAGCGCCTTCTTTAAAAAGGTCTCCTCTTCGCCGGGGATGCACTGGCTGTACTGCTCCTGAAAGCAGCGCTCGATGACGCTGCACGCACACTGCGAGGCTTCCCGCCCGCCGCGTGCGCCGCCCATGCCATCGCACACCAGCGCCCAGGCTGCATCGCCGGGCAGCTCCCCGGCACGGTAGTCATCCTGATTGTCCTGCCGGACGCGTCCTACATCCGTTTTTCCTGCAAGTTTCATAGGTTTCTCCCTCTATTTATGCCTTGCCGTTCATTTCGTCGCGGCGTAGCTGGCCGCAGGCGGCACTGATCTCGCTGCCAAGGCGGCGGCGCACCGTGGCGTTTACGCCAAGGCTTTCAAGCTTTTGCTGGAACCGGCGCACATTGGCTGCATCCGTAGCGGAGTACGGACTGCCGTCCACCGGGTTGATGGGGATCAGATTTACATGAGCGCCCATGCCCCGGATCAGATCTGCCAGCTGCTTTGCGCAGATATCAGAATCATTGACACCGCGCACCATGGAATATTCAAAGCTGACCCGGCGGCCGGTGGTCTCCTGATACCGGCGCACGGTCTGGATCAGCTGCTCCACCGGGTAGGCATCGTTGACCGGCATCATGCTGCTGCGGATCTGGTTGGTGGGTGCGTGCAGCGAGATGGAAAGGGTAAGCTGCAGCTTTTTTTCCGCCAGCTGGTCGATCTTAGGCACAAGGCCGCAGGTGGAAAGGCTGATATTGCGCATCCCGATATTGACGCCCTCGGGCGAGGTGATGTTCTCCAAAAAGCGCATCACCTCGTCAAAGTTATCCAGCGGCTCGCCGATGCCCATGAGCACGATATGCGAGATGCGCTCGCCGATATCCTTCTGGGCAGTGTAGATCTCGGAGCAGATCTCGCCTGCTTCAAGGTTACGCACCCGCCCCGCCTGCGTGGAAGCGCAGAACCGGCAGCCCATGCGGCAGCCCACCTGCGTGGACACGCACACGGTATTGCCGTAGTGGTAACGCATGACAACAGTCTCGATGCAGTTGCCGTCTGCCATGCGCAGCAGATACTTCACAGTACCGTCCTTAGCTTCCTGACGGCGTTCGATCTGCGGTGCAGCGATATAAAAGGTTTCTTCCAGCTTTGCCAGCAGGGTCTTGGGCTGGTCGGTCATGGCAGAAAACTCGGTGACCAGTTTCTGGTGCACCCAGTGGAAGATCTGCTTTGCCCGGAAACCCGGCTGTCCCAGCGCTTTCAGTTCAGCAGTCAATTCTGCCAGCGTCAGGGAAGAAATACAGCGTTTTTGTTCCATTCTGTTCTCCTATAAGAGGATACGACCCACAAAGGTCGTGCTTATTGCGTTGCGGCGGCTTTTTGCAGCACACACAGGAAAAAACCGTCCATGCCGGTACGGGTGGGCACCGAAAGGCAGCCGTGCTCCCCTGCCGTCATCCCGGCGGGCAGCGGTACATCCGGCGCGCAGACCTCAAATTCCGGGTGACGCTGCAAAAAGGCTGCGATTTGCTGCTGATTTTCTGCCGGGTCGATGGTGCAGGTGGAGTAGACCAACCGCCCGCCCGCCTTGAGCAGCGCCGCAGCGGTATCCAGAATTGCCGCCTGTGTGGCAAGCAGTTCTGCCTGCCGGGCAGCTTCCAGCTTTTTATAGCGGAGATCCGGCTTTTTTGCCAGAATGCCCAAGCCGCTGCAAGGCACATCCGTCAGGATGCGGTCTGCCATGGGCAGTGCAGGGTTCGGCTTGGTGGCATCGTTGCACAGGGTATGCACCCCGGCAAAGCCCATGCGATCCACAGCGGTTCGGATCAGCCCTACACGGTTTTCTGCCGCATCACAGCTGTACAGTTCTCCTGTGCCCTGCATCTGCTCGGCCAGCAGAATGGTCTTGCCGCCGGGGGCAGCACACAGATCCAGCACCGTCTCGCCGGGGGCTGCACCTACGCAAAGAGCTGCCAGCTGACTGGCCTGCCCCTCCACATGGTAGTACCCCTGCCGGAACAGCTCGTTGTCTGCCGGGCTGCCCGCAAACCGTGCCAGCACACTGCCGGGCACGATGCCCTGCCGCACCTCTGCTGCGCCCTGCTCTGTGAGCAGCGCACACAGCTGTGCAGCGTTGGCCTTGATGGGATTTGCGCGCAGGCTGGTCAAACCTCCATCGGCCTGATAGGTCAGGATGCCCAGTGCTTCATCCGGGTAGTTTTTGTGGAGGAATTCCGCCACATCCCGCCCGGCAGAGCCAAGCACCATCAGGCGCTGGATCTCGTCTGTAAAGACGGCAGCGTCTAAATCATAGCCGCAGGCCTTGCGCAGCACAGCGTTGACAAGGCCGGAAGCGCTGGATTTTTTAAAGGTGCGGGTCAGCTTGACCGCTTCGTTCACCGCAGCGGAGACAGGCACCTGCATATAGCGCGCCTGTGCCAGTGCAGCGCGCAGAATCTCCCGCACGGGGGCATCCAGCTTCGCCAGACCCTTGGGCAGAAACTGCTCCAGAATATAGTCCAGCGTGCCCCGGTGCTCCAATACGGTGTAGAAGATGGCGCTTGCAAAGCCCTTATCCCGGCCTTCCAGCTTCTGGCGCTTGAGCTCTGCGTCCAGCACCAGATTGGAAAAGCCGTCCTGCTCCTGCCGTATCAGTGCGGCAACTGCCGCCGCACGCGGATTTGCCGCCATCAGAGGTTATCCCCCGTTTTCAGGCGCAGACCCGCTGCAAAGGCGGTGCCATCCATGGGCTTTTTGCCCTCCGGCACAACTTCCAGCAGCTGGATAGCACCCTCGCCGCAGGCTACGGTCAGGGGCTTTGTGGCCAGCACAGTGCCGGGGGCTTCACCGTTGGCGGCAGCCACGCGGCAGGACATCACCTTAAGTTTTTTGCCGCCGGAAGTGATAAACCACGCACCCGGCCAAGGATTCATGCCGCGCACCCAGTTATGGATATGGGCGGCAGAGTCTGTAAGGTGGAACTCTGCCATCTCCTTGTTCAGCATGGGGGCAAGGGTGGCGTTTTCGTAGTCTTGCGGCACAGCCGTCAGGGTACCTGCGGCGATTTGGGGAATAGTCTCGCACAGAGCTTCGGCGCCCACAGCGGTAACGCGGTCAAACAATTCGCCGCTGGTCTCCTCGGGGTCAATGGCGATTTTTTTACAGTACAGTACATCGCCGGTATCCAGCCCTTCGTCCATTTGCATGATGGAAACGCCGGTCTCGGCGTCACCGTTCAGCACCGACCACTGCACCGGGGCGCTACCGCGATACTTCGGCAGCAGCGAAACGTGCAGGTTGATGCAGCCATAGCGGGGCATTTCCAGCACGGACTTCGGCAGGATGCAGCCATAGGCCACCACCACGATCAGCTCCGGGGCAAGGGCACGGATGTTTTCATCCTCGCTGCCGTCCCGCAGGGTGCGGGGCTGGAACACAGGTGTGCCGTGCGCCAGAGCAACCTCCTTGACCGGCGGCGCGGTGAGCACCTGCTTGCGGCCGACCGGCTTATCCCGCCGGGTGTACACGGCACAGATATCGTGCCCGGCGGCATATAGGGCTTTCAGGCACTCGGCGGCAATATCCGGCGTGCCCATGAACAAAATGCGCATCAGTTGTTTCCTTTCGCTTCGCGGGCAGCCTTTTTGCCTTCCTCGGTATCCTCATAGAAGTACTCGCTGGACTCCATGATGGTGATGCCGTCCAGATGGTCGTTCTCGTGCTGGATGCAGCGGCCCAGCAGACCGTCAGCTTCCAGCTCGAACCATTCGCCGTTGCGGTCCTGCGCACGCACCTTGACGGCAACCGGGCGGGTCACAGCGCCGTTATGTCCCGGGAAGGACAGGCAGCCCTCGTAGGCGGTCTCCTCTTCCTCGGAAACGGCAAGGATCTCAGGGTTGACGAAGTCAATGAACTTGTACTCGTAATCCTCGGGGATCTCCTCCGGGGCATCGGTGGTGTCCCACACCACGAACAGGCGGCGCATCATGCCTACCTGCGGGCCGGCGAGACCCACGCCGTCGGCGGCGATCATGGTCTCGCGCATATCGTCCAGCAGAGTAGCCAGACGGTCGTCAAAATTGGTCACAGGGCGGCAGACCTTGTTCAGGATGGGGTCGCCTTCTTTAACAATATTACGGATAGCCATAATGGTACCTCCAGTTTTATCAGATGTCACCGTCCGAATGCAGATCTACCACGACCGATGCCTTGGACGGCAGTTTTTCTTTTTCATACAGTGCCAGTGCAGCACGCACAAGGTCGCGGAAGCGGCGGTCGTTGCGGCACTTGACGGTGAGCTTATAGCGGTAGGTGTCGTTGATTTTTTCAATGCTGCCGGGCGTAGGACCCAGAATGCGCAGGGGCAGATCCGGCTGCTTGGACGCCTGCTGCCCTAAAAGCACCGAGAACCGGGCAGCGGCACGCGCCACTTCATTTTCCTTTGCACCGGCAAAGCCGATGACGCACAGCCCACAGAAGGGCGGGTACAAGCCAAGCTTGCGGTAAGCGATCTCCTGCTCATAGAAAGCATCGTAATCCTGTGCGGCGGCAAGGGTGAGCACCGGGTTGTCCGGGTCGGTTGTCTGGATGATGGCAAAGCCGGGCTCTTTTGCACGGCCGCTGCGTCCCACCACCTGCGTGATCAGGCTGAACACGTTCTCGTATGCCCGGAAGCCCTGCGCAAACAGCAGCGAATCAATGCCCAGAACACCCACAAGGGTCACGTCCTCGAAGTCCAGCCCTTTTGCCACCATCTGGGTACCCACCATGATGTCGTATTCATGCGCTGCAAATTTGGCAAGCAGCTTTTCGTGGGCATCCTTGGCGGCGGTAGAGTCCTGATCCATGCGCAGCACCCGTGCCTCCGGGAAGAGCTTTACCAGCTCCTCCTCAGCCTTCTGGGTGCCAAAGCCCCGGTACTGCAGCTTGCCGCCGCAGGCCGGGCAAAGGGTGGGCGGCGGCTCCTGCTGGGAGCCGCAGTAGTGGCACAGCACCTTATGCGCTGATTTGTGGTACACCATGGGCACGCTGCACTTGGGGCACTTGAGCACCTCGCGGCAGTCCTCACACTGGGCAATGGTCTGGTAGCCCCGGCGGTTGAGCAGAAGGATGGTCTGCTTTTCCGCGTCCAGATTGCGGCGGATGGCATCTTCCAGCGCAAGGCTGATCTCGCGGGGATTGCCCGCAGCCAGTTCTGCTCGCATATCCACGATCTGCACACTGGGCAGCGGGTTGCCGCCGTAGCGCTTGGTCAGACGCACCAGCTGGGTGCGGCCATTCTGCGCAGCGTAAAAGCTCTCGGTGCTGGGGGTGGCGCTGGCCAGAAGCAGCAGTGCGCCGTTTTCGGCGGCACGCTGCCGGGCGACCTCGTGGGCAGAGTAGCGCGGCGCGGATTCCGACCGGTAGGTGTGCTCCTGCTCCTCATCAATGATGATAAGGCCGATGTTTTCCAACGGCGAAAACACTGCGCTGCGGGTGCCGACCACGATATCTGCGCCGCCGTTCTGGATCATCTGCCATTGCAGCAGGCGTTCGGTGTGGTTGAGTGCGGAGTGCTGCACCGCCACCCGGCGGCCGAACTGCCCCTTGAGCCGTAGGATCATCTGCGGGGTCAGGCTGATCTCCGGCACCAGCACCAGCGCCTTGCGGCCAAGTTCCAGACAGCGGGCAATCAATTTTAAAAATACCAGCGTCTTGCCGCTGCCGGTAACGCCGTACAGCAGTGCGGAATGAGGTGCGGTATCTTCTAACTTGGGCAGCAGCGTATCGTAAGCGGCCTGTTGCTGCTCCGTGAGGGTGATAGGGTCGTTGCGCAGCGGAATGGAGGCGTACAGGTCGATGGACTTATTCACCTTGCTGCATTCCAGCACACCTTTGGTGCACAGGTTATCCAGCACCGCGCGGCTGATGCCTTTATCCTCCAACTCGTTCAGGGTGCGAGGGCCGCCGCTCAGCAATGCCACCGCTGCCAGCTGCTTTGCCGTAGGCTTTGGCTTTTGCGGCAGTGTGCTCACAAGCTTGTAGGCATTTTCGGTGTGACGGGTAAGCTGCTTTTGCAGCACCGGGGTCACACCGTCTGCCGCCACGGCGGGCTTATACTGCGCACCATACGGAATGACCGCCTTGACGGCCTCGTAGTAGGTGCAGAAGGTGCGCTCCTTTAAAAAATGCACCAGCCGCAACAACTCCGGTGTCAGACAGGCCGAGGCCGGGGCTACATCGAACAGATATTTCAGCTTGGAGTGCTCCGGCTCGGCATCGCAGGCCAGCACCACGCCCATGCGGGCGCGGCTGCCCTTGCCAAAGGGCACCAGCACCATGCTGCCCAGACGCACCGCATTCTGGTGCTCCGGCAGAACAGCGTAGGTGTACAGCTTATCAAAATGGAAGGTCGCATTGCTGACGGCAACGCCTACCGTTTTGGGCATTCGTCCAACTCCTTCAACGCTTGATTTTCAGCCTTGCAGTCCGGCACGCTGACAGATGACCTGATACAGCTCTGCGGCGCAGGGCTCGATCTGGTTGTTGACCAGCTTTACGGTAAACTTATCCTGCTCAGCCAGCTCCTGCCGGGCGGTGGCAAGACGTTCCTGAATGCTTTCCTCGGTCTCAGTGCCGCGGCCGCGCAAACGGTGCTCCAACTCCTCCACAGAGGGCGGCAGCAGAAACACGGTGGTAGCGCCCGGGAACATCCGGCGGATATTGGCAGCGCCGTGCACATCGATGACCAGCACGACCACCTTGCCGGCTTCCAGCCGCTTTTCCACCTCAGACTTCAGGGTGCCGTAGTAGTTGCCGTTATAGAAGTTGTGCTCTACCACCTGATCATTTTCCAGCAGCTGCTGAAACTGCTCCCGGGTGCGGTAGTAGTAGTCCACGCCCTCCTGCTCGCCGGGGCGCGGGGTGCGGGTGGTGGCAGAGACGGTCTTTTCGATCTCGGGGTGTGCCTCGCGCAGTGCCTTGACCACGCTGTCCTTGCCGGTACCGGCTGCGCCGGAAACTACAAACAGAAATTTATCATTCGCCATGAGATGCTTCTTCCTCCATTGATGCTCTGCCCTCCTGCCCGGCGGCGCGGCTTGCCACCGTTTCGGGCTGAAGGGCGGACAGCACGACATGATCGGAGTCCATGATAAGCACCGCCCGGGTGCTGCGGCCGTAAGAGGCATCGATCAGCATCCCACGCTCGCGTGCTTCCTTCACCAGACGCTTGACCGGTGCAGAGTCCGGGCTGACGACTGCCACCACGCGCCCCGCACTGACCATATTGCCAAAGCCGATGTTGATGAGTTTCATAGGCTCCTCCACAACATATTATTCCAGATTCTGGATCTGCTCGCGGATCTTTTCGATCTCCGCTTTCATATCCACCACGATGCGTGTGATATCCAGATCCTGACACTTGGAGCCAATGGTGTTGGTCTCGCGGTTCAGCTCCTGCGTCAGGAAATCCAGCTTGCGGCCCACGGGCTCGTCCAGCTGCAGGATATCGCGGTACTGCGCAATGTGGCTGCGCAGACGGACAGTCTCCTCATCCACGGCGGTCTTATCGCCAAAGATGGCAGCCTCGGTCAGCACACGGGCATCATCGATATCACGATCCTGCAGGATGACCTTGAGTTTCTCGTACAGGCGGTTGGTGTAGTTCTCTACCCGGCCTGCACTCAAAGCTTCCACCTTGCCGACGCACTGTTCCAGAAACGCAAGGCGGCTTTCCACGTCTGCCTTCATCTTGGCACCCTCGGCGGCGCGCATCTCCACAAAGCGATCCAGCGCCTGCGCGGTGACGGCAGACACATCCTGCCACAGCTGCTCCTCGTCCACATCGGCGTGGCGGGTGGTCAGCACATCCGGGAAACGGGTCAGAACGGCGGTGGACACATCATTTTTGACCCCCAGCTGCTCAGACAAGGCCCGCATCGCCTGCTGATAGCTGCGGGCAAGCTCCATATTGACGGCGACCACGGTATCCGCTGCGTCCACGTTCTGCACGGTCATGCTAAGCTCCACCTTGCCGCGGGAGATCCGCTGGTTGAGCTGCTTTTTCAGGCGGCTGTCCAGAGAACTGCAGGTGCGCGGGATGCGGGAGGAATACTCGAAATAGCGGGAGTTCACGCTGCGCAGCTCCACAGTGATCTCACGGCCATTGAGCACGGCAGTCCCCCTGCCGAAACCGGTCATGCTTAAGATCATACTAGCTCCTATTCTTTTGCGGTTTAACTTCGTTTTTTCTGTATAGGTATCCGCTTTGGGCACACAAGCCCATGTTACGATACATATAGCATCATTTTACTATTCTTTTCTGAAAAATTCAAGGTGCAGACTGCATCCGCGCAAAAAACACGATTTCCATTTTTTACTGCTGTGCATCCGTCCGCAGTCAAAACAACATGGCTGCGGCAGTTACCGCTTTTTAGAAGCTTTCCCCCTGAAAAATTATAACCCCGCGTTTTCACGCAGGGTCATAACATCAGTTCGTCTTATAAACGCAGGTCACGCTGGTTTGCAGGATATCTGCGTTGAGCAGCGTGCGCTCCACCCAATGGATGTTGTCGGCAATGGTATCCAGAGAAACCTCGTATTCCTTGGCAATGCTTTCCATCGTGCGGTATTCGTAGCGATAGATCAAGGTCAGAATAAGCTTGTCCATCATAGAGATCTTGGTAAAGCGGGTCTTACGTTTGTGCTCCTGACGGTAAGCCTCCTGCAGAGCCTTGAGCATCCGGTCAAATTCCAGTTTTGAAATGCCAAAATACCGTTGATAGTCCTGCTCCTGAAACTCAGCAATGCGCTGTTCCGGGATGCTTCGCATAGCATTTTCCTCCACATCATTTATTGTACTGCCGGGATCATTTCTTTCATTATAAAATGTATTGGGCAGCAAGTCAATGTGTATGCAGAAGTTTTTCCGGCATTGCCCGGCGCAGCCTGTTTTGTGCCTTTGCCGGATATACAAAAAGGGCTGCCGCACAGCTTTTTGTGCAGCAGCCCTGAAAGAAACTTATTTATCAGACAGGATGGGACTGGTTGGTGTAATCCACATGGTCACCGTCCACGCCCTGCTTTTTAGCATTGCGCTTATCGAAGAACTTAGGTGCGACCTGCGGGAACATGGCGTAGGTCAGCACGTCTTCTTCCTGCGTTGCCCACTTGGCAGCTTCGGCCTTCAGCTTGTCCATTTCGGGAGCCAGTGTATCGGCAAAGCGGCAGGTGATGGGCTGCTCGTCACCAAGGATCTTCTTGGTGAACTCGGGGCTGATGGGAGCGGGAGTCTTGCCGTAGTCGCCGT
>UMDV01048126.1_pt1 | contig 11873 bp, 10 predicted proteins | sample 1964571 | NCBI WGS metagenome assembly UMDV01 (sample SAMEA4836002, study PRJEB28245) | human gut metagenome | biome: gut microbiome; material: fecal sample | place: Denmark | collected 2008 | reverse complement strand
TGCGGGTATTTCAAGTGCAGCAGGAATTATGGTTGGAAATGAACTGGGAGCCGGAAATTTAAGACGAGGAAAATTATATGGAATCCGTTTATTAAAAATTTCACTGGTCTGTGGTGTGATGGCTTCCCTTTTGATGCTAATTACTGCACCGATTATTCTGCATTTCGTGAATCTGACTCCACAGGCAGCAGGATATTTAAAAGGCATGTTTGGAGTGATTGCCTTTTACATGATAGGGCGTTCGGTCAATGATGTCACGATTAATGGAATCTTTGGAGCAGGTGGAGACACGATGTTTGATATGTACAGTCTTGCAGTATGCATGTGGTGCCTTGCAATTCCGCTTGCTGCACTTGGTACTTACTATTTTCACTGGTCAGTCGTGGTTGTGTATGCATGTACCTGTATTGATGAAGTTGGGAAACTTCCGTGGGTATTTTTGCATTTTAGAAAATATAAATGGGTGAAGGATTTGACACATTAATTTAGAGGTGATTAAGATGAAAACACGAGAAGAGATTTTAGCTTATGGATTAACATTTGCGGATACTTATGTGGATACGCCGTTTTCTGATACAAACTGGCAGCTTGTACGGGTAAAGCAAAGCAAAAAAGCATTTTTGTGGACTTATGAGAAAGATGGTTTTTTGAATTTAAATGTAAAAGCAGACCCGGAGTGGCGTGATTTCTGGAGAAGCACTTATGAGTCTGTAATTCCGGGATATCATCAAAACAAAGAACATTGGAATACGATTATTTTAGATGGCAGTATTCCGAATGAAGATGTAAAGCGTATGATTGCAGAAAGTTATGATTTGGTTACGGACAGTCCGACAAAACGGATTTACGAAGCAGTGAAAAAAATTCCTAAAGGACATGTGGCAACGTATGGACAGATTGCAGAGATGGCAGGAAATCCGAGAATGTCAAGAGCTGTGGGAAATGCCTTACATAAAAATCCAGACCCACTTCATATTCCGTGTTTTCGAGTAGTGAATTCCAAAGGGGAGCTTGCAGGTGCATTTGCATTTGGTGGAGGAAAAGCACAGGCAGAACTCCTAAGAGAAGATGGAGTTGAAGTCGTGGATGGAAAAGTGGATTTAGAGAAATATGGAATGAAATAGTTTAAGAAATGGTGGCAGATGTCGTCTGAGATATATTTATAGAAAATAGGGTAAAAATAAAAAGGACCTTAGCTGAAAAAAATTTTCGGTTAGAGTCCTTTTTTTACAAGAAAAGACAGTTCGATATGGTATGATTGTAGGAAAAAATAAGATAGAAAAAAGAATAATTGAAAGTGAGTGGAAAGAAGAAAAGAATGAAGTCTTGGAAACAAAATCCTTCAGAAAAGAAAACTCAAAATCAATTAGAAAACAAAGTCGAAAAAGAAACAAAAGAAAATCAGTTCAATCGTGCAGAAACTATTTTTTTAAACAGTATTTCACATGATATAAGAACACCATTAAATGTGATTATCGGATATACGGCGCTTGCATCTGCCCATGTTAATGAAGCGCAGGAGGTAAAAAAATATCTATCGAAAATAGAGACAGCAAGCAACCATTTACTGTTATTAATAAATGATGTTCTGGATATGAGTCATATTGAAAGCGGAACATTAAAGCTTGAACACGCACCAGTGTATTTACCGGATGTGCTGGAAAATTTAAAAGCAATTATTCAGACAGATAGTTCTGCGAAACAGCTGAAATTTTGTGCAGATACCAAAAATATGGTGCATAAAAATGTTATTACGGATAAACTTAGATTAAATCAGGTATTATTAAATATCTTGGAAAATGCAGTAAAGTATACAAGACCGGGAGGGAAAATTTGTTTTCAAATTCAGGAATTAAAAGGACAAGAGCCGGGATTTGCAAAATATGAATTTCGTGTAAAAGATACCGGAATTGGTATGAGTGAAGAATTTATAGCACATATATTTGAACCGTTTATCAGAGAACAGACCTCTACAGTCAGCGGGATTGAAGGAATGGGACTTGGAATGGCGATTGTAAAAAATATTGTAGACAGGATGGGTGGCACTATTGCGGTAAAAAGCAGACAGGGGAAAGGGACAGAAGTTACGGTAATATTGCCATTTAAAGTCAATAGTCAGGTGGTAGAATGTGAAACGAAGGTATTCAAAAAAACAGGCCAGATGAAAATGCTTAGGGAGAGAGAAAATTCTGAAAATTTGTTCAAAGGAAAGAAGATTCTTTTGGCTGAAGATAATGAATTAAACCGGGAAATTGCAGTAGAACTGCTAAAAGAAGAAGGGTTTATTTTAGATACGGCAGAAGATGGAACAATAGCGGTAGAAAAAATGAGAACTGCAAAACCAGGTCAGTATGATTTGATTTTGATGGATATTCAAATGCCGATTATGGATGGATACGAAGCAACCCGCCAAATCCGAAAACTAAAAAATCCAGAAACCGCTAATATTCCAATTGTGGCAATGACGGCAAATGCATTTGAAGAGGATAGACAAAAAGCCCTGGAGGCAGGAATGAATGAACACGTGTCAAAACCGATTGATTTGGCAAGACTGTTGGAGGCTGTCAAAAAAGTGTTGAAAGTATAGAGAAGAGGGAATAAGGGAGAATTTTGAGATTGCTTGAAGAATAAGAGTGTTTTATAATAATAATAGATGAATTACTTAAGAAAAGAGGCTTTACAATGAACAAACACATAGAAAAAGCAATACAGCTTAGAAATGCAACTCCAATGGTCAACAATTGTTCTCAGACCATCCTTCGGGTTTATGCTGAGGAGCTTGGTTTGGATGAAAATCTTGCAGCAGGAATTGCCGGAAATTTTGGTGGCGGAATGAAATGCGGAAGCACCTGTGGGGCAATCACAGCAGGATTTATGATACTTGGAGCAAAGGGAATCGAATCTCCATTTGCGGTAAATGAATTCCGCAGACGAATTGCTGAAAAGCATGATGGAATGACAGACTGTGCGGAACTTTTAAGAGCCAATGCACAGAAAGGCGGAGCAAAGAAACCGCACTGTGATAATATGATTTTTGAAGCAATTGAGCTGATTGACGAATTAACAAAAGAAGCAGAGTGATTCGGTTATGAGCAAGTAGCGGAGCAAATTGCGAATATCCGTCGGATTAAGAGTAAAGTAATTTTACAAAGAAAAGTAAAGAACAGAGGGGACAAATCCAATGAAGTATACGAAATTTGGTAAAACAGGAATTGAAGTTTCTAAGATGTGTCTTGGCACATGGGGCATTGGTGGCGCCGGATGGGACAACTATTCAGATGAGAGCCGTATGGATGCAATCAAAGCAGCTTTAGATTGTGGTATTAATTTTATCGACACAGCACCAGCTTATAATGCAGGAAAAGCAGAACAGTATGTAGGAGAAACTCTGCATAAATTAGGTGCGAGAAAAGAAGTTGTGATTTCTACGAAATGTGGAAATGAATTTATTGATGGGAAATATGTCCGTTGTGGTTCAGCTGATAAAATCTTAAGAGAGTGTGATGAGTCTTTGCAGAATTTAAAGACAGACTATATTGATGTTTATCTGGTACACTGGCCAGACCCGAATGTTCCAATGGAAGAGACAATGGACGCATTAAATCAGTTAAAAAAACAGGGAAAGATTTTACATGCCGGAGTTTCTAATTTTACAAAGGAACAGATGGAAGAAGCAAACAAATATTGTGAAATCGAAGCCTATCAGCCACAGTTTTCCATGGTAGACCGGGATAATGAAGAATTAATCCGCTGGGCGCATGCACAGGACATGGGAGTTATGACTTATGGAACATTAGGTGGTGGAATTTTAACCGGAAAATATCGTGAGTTAAAAACGTATGAAGCAAACGATAATCGAAATAGATTTTATCCATATTTCAGAGAACCATTATTCTCAAAAGCAATGAAATTGTTATCTGTTATGGATGAAATCAGTAAAGAGAGAAATGTACCGCTTGCACAGATTGCATTAAATTGGACCTTGAAAAAAGAATTTATTTCTTCCTGCATCACAGGTTCACAGAGCCGTGATAAGATAGAGGCAAACTGCAAAGTATTCGACTGGGAATTAAGTGCAGAAGAAATGCAGATGTTAGATAAAGCGATTGAGGAGTATTCAAGAGCATAAATAGAAAAAAGAGTGGGGAACAAAGAAAACAATGGAAAAGAAAAAGTTTCAATTAGGGAAAAAGAAGCAGAATGAGGTTGTTTTAGGAAAGAAAGAGAAAAAGAAATTTATGACTCCGAAAAAATGGAATGTTGTATTAGGAGTTCTTGCGGTATTTTTCTTTTTAGCGGCTGTAGGCAATTCAGGTAATGCCACAAATGCTGAAAAATGGGAAAAATCATATAACGAAGCAACCAAATCGAATGATGAAATTAAAAAGCAAAATGAAGATTTACAGGCAAAATTGGACAAGCTTCAAGCGGATTATGATTCACTTTCTGAACAGGCAAAGGCGCAGGAAGACCAAAAAAGTCAGATAGACAGCCTGACTCAGAAACAGAAGGAACTTGAAAAACAGTATAATGATTTAAAAACAAAAAATGATGCAGCAAATAAGCAGAATGAAGAACTGAAAAAACAGAGTGACGATTTAAAGAAACAAAATGAGGATTTACAATCACAAAACAGCTCCCTTCAGTCTCAGCTTGCAAGTGCACAAAGCAGTGCCAATACAAATACAGCAACACAGGCAGTGGAATCCTCTGCTCCGGCAGTGGATAATTCTACACCGAGTGGTGAGATGGTATGGATCACTGCTACAGGAAAGAAATATCATAACAAACCGAACTGCGGAAATTCAAATCCGGATAATGCGAGAGAAATAACAAAATCAGAAGCAGAAGCAAGTGGATATAGTGCTTGTAAGAATTGCTATCATTAAATTTTTCAATAAGAAAAAGACTGTCGTGATGACGGTCTTTTTTTATGGATTAAGTATTTACTTAACCAGATAATATTTGGCAGGCGCACGTTTCTACTGCATCTCTCGGGTTTCCACTGTCTGTACCAGCGGCGTGTGGATCGTGCGAAATTTTCTACCTCAAATATTATCGAGGTAAAACCATGTATAGAAGTATAACAGAAATATTTGAAATTGCAAATGAAGTTGACTTTTTAATATATTGATATTAGATAAAAGGTTAAGCAAAATAAAAAAATAATTTGTATAAAAATACTAAAAAGATTGATGAAATATAGGATTTATTCTATACTAAAGAAGAAAAATGCGTTAAATATGCATTTAAAAACACAAGTAGACAAAATATGTCTATATAACGGATTAAAATAAAAGAAAGCACAGATGATGGAGGGTTAAAAATGGCAAAAACAATTAAATTTAATCTTATTTGTGATGAGAAACCAGTTCGTACAATTGAGGATTTACAGAATAATTTTTCTATTGAAGATGTTCTTGAATATTATTATAACGGTCTTTTACAGAGATGGCTTAAGGTAAGAGGATATGAAACAGAATTAGAAAAAGTGTCTGCAATTACAACAGAAGATTCTATGGAAATTATAAAAGAGTTAATTAAAATTTTTGAAGTTTCAGTTGAAGAAGAGAAAGTGGAAGAAAGTATTTATATGCTGAAGTTCTTAGAAGAACGTAAAGAGTCTTATGAGATTTACAGAAAACAGGATATAGCAACCAAACAAATAATTGAAGATTGTGAAAGTGGATATCAAAATTTAATTAATGAAATATTGGAAGAACCAGATAATGCAGCTCGTATAAAAGCTAATATTGAGGAGATAATTACGAATTATGAGTGGGTATTCGAATTAAACCATAGGAAAATTTTTTGGGAGTTAGAGAATACAGATTCTTGGTTAGCAATTCTCTGTTTATTGATGAATAAAAAAGCAAGAAAATATTTTTTACCAGAAGAAAAAGAAATGGAAGGTCCTGTTGTATATGGTGATAAAGAAGGGAAAACACATATTCTTCCAGAGATAATTGAAGGAGATAAATCTATCATGTATAGTAAAATAATACTAAGAACGAAAGAATCAAGGTTAAAGGATATTTTAGGAGATAATTTAAAAAGTTTCTCTGGAATAACCGATGGTTATTGGAAAGACCTTGAACCAAAAGGCAAAAAATATATGATTTTAAAAATGCAAAGTGGAGATTTTGTTCGTTCGGCAGGAGTTCAGGGTGGAGATTTATCAAGTTCAGATGTGAATGGTAAGTTTGTAATTGTTGATGGAATTGATTATAAGAGTAATAATCCAGAGCATGAATTGTGGTATATGGAGGTATAAGCATGAAAAGAAGTACAGTAAATATTTTAGCCTCTTATATTGATGCACTTCATCCAATTATTTATATTAATCATTTTGATTTTCAGGTGATTGATGAAGCAATTGCAAATGTGGGACAAAATGTAAAATGCATAGAGTTTAATAATGCGTTAGGTATATTAGATTTTAAAACAAAAAGTCCAATGCATGAGTGCGATTTAGAACAGTTTTTAAAATTGACAATGGATGACGGGTTTGAGCAGGAAACGTATCTGATTTTAAAGGATGTTCATAATGAATTAAAATCTCCAAAGATTATTTCTTTATTGAAGAGAATTGCAGAGTATAATTTATACAATGATAATTATAATGCTACAATTTTTATTTTATCAGAAATAACAGTAATTCCAAGAGAACTGGAAAACTACATAACCATTTTTGATATTCCATTACCGACTACAAAAGAGATACTAGCGATTATTGAAAGTTTTATCTCAGACATGGAAATTTCTGTAGAACAGGACGTTATTGACGAAATTGCTTTATCTTTTAAAGGATTAAATGAGTTTCAGATAAAACAGATTTTAAATTTGGCATATCAAGATGGCGGATGTATTGACAGAGAAGATAAATTGCTTATCTTAAAAGAAAAAGAACAATTTATTAAAAAATCAGGAATGCTTGAGATTGTTAATTTTTCAGAGACAATTGATGACATTGGTGGATTAGAAAATCTGAAAGACTGGCTTGGAAGGAAAGCTAAAATCTTTGCAAATCTGGATAAGGCAATTAAATTTGGCGTAGATGTTCCGAAGGGAATTATGATTATTGGTATGCCTGGGTGTGGAAAGAGTCTGACTGCGAAAGCAACAGCAAGTTTGTTTGAAATTCCGCTGGTTCGTCTCGATGTAGGACGTCTGCTTGGAAAATATGTAGGTGAGTCCGAAGAAAATATGAGAAAAGCTTTAAAATTATCAGAGGCAATCAGCCCATGCGTACTTTGGATTGATGAGATTGAGAAAGCATTTGCAGGAGTTGGAAGCGAAGGTGGAGGAAATGATGTTACCACCAGATTGTTTGGTCAGTTTTTAACGTGGATGCAGGAAAAAGAAAATACAGTTTTCATTGTTGCAACTGCAAATGATATTTCCAGAATGCCGGCAGAATTTTTAAGAAAAGGTCGTTTTGATGAACTATTTTTTGTAGATTTACCAAATGGAGAAGAACGTCGTAAAATATTAGAAATCCATTTAAAGAAGCGTAAAAAATGGAATAAAGGAATTGATAGTATTGCACTCATTAAAGAAACAGAAGGTTTTAATGGAGCGGATTTAGAGGCAGTAGTAAAAGATACGATAGAAGTGGCATTTATAGATGGAAAAGATACAATTCAGACAGAAGATTTAATAAAAGCGGTCAAAGATACAAAATCAATTTCAAGCACATTAAAAGAAAAGATAAAAGAAATAAAGACAACGATTGAAAAGATTGATATTAAACCTGCAAGCAAACAGGAAATAAAGTAGGAGAAAAAAGCTATGAGTGAAGAAGAGAAAAATATATTGCTTCTTGATGAAGAAGATTCCCCTATATTAACGGAAAAAGAGTGTGAAGAATTTAAACCGGTATTAAAAGATTTTATTAGCAATTATGCTGAAAATAGAGATAAACCTGTAGAAGAATGGTTAAGTGTAAAGATGCAGGAACAGCTTCCAGAAAGAAAACTGGAAGAAGTTCAAAATATGGCAAAAGAAATTATTGAGACTTTACAGGTAAATGAAAGAAATCAAGAATCATTGAGTCAGGCAGTTTCAAATGGAAGGAGTAAAGAAAGCTGGTTTGCCTCTTCCGTTCAAAAAACAACATCTGCTATGTCTGCTCAAGAGGCATCAAAATACCTTCAAAATCTGGATATGGCACTGGAGCAGTCGAACGATGCATTGTATCGAACAATAACGACAAAGGCAGGTACGATTAATCAGAATCCAAGTTTGGATGGATTTATTGCAGAACAATATCATGCACAGACCTTTAATTTAAATGCAGAAGCAAATGGAAGCGAATATCGGGCAAGAGTGCTGGAACCTGGTAAAGGTGGGTATGCAAAAAACTCTGTTGATATTGTGATTGAAGATGGAAATGGAAAAATAGTACGACGATATCAGTCAAAATATTGTAAAGATGCAGCCGCAACAGAGAGGGCATTTGCAAATGGAGATTATCGTGGACAACAAAAATGCGTACCAGCGGGACAAGAGAATGAAATAAGCAAAAAATGTACATCAGTAATTGAATCTCCAGATGGAGTGAAAAGTAAACCACTTTCAAAGGAAGGGGCTAAAGAATTACAAGAAGATGCACAAAGTGGAAATTGGAAAGAATTAGATTGGAATGAGTATGCTGTAAAGGACCTTGCTGTTGGAATTGGAAAAAACGCAGGGAGAGCAGCGGTTCAAGGTGCTGCAATCGGAGTAGGGATGAATGTGGCACAAAAATTATGGAATGGAGAAGAGATTGAAGCAGAAGAGGTAGTGGAAACAGCAATTACAAGTGGAGCTGATTTTGGAGTAAAAGCCGCAGCAGCAGGTGCATTAAAAGTTGGAATAGAAAAAGATATTATTAAAGTAATACCAAAAGGAACTCCGGCTGGAACAATTGCCAACATTGCGCATATTGCAGTTGAAAATGTGAAAGTAGTTGGAAAAGTAGTGTCTGGGGAATTGTCTTTGAAAGAAGGTATTGAAAAAATGGAACAGACAACGGTAGCCACGGCAGCAGGTTTAGTAACAATGGCAGAAGGAGCGGCAGCAGGTGCTGCAATTGGAGCTGTATTTGGACCAGTTGGAGCAGCTGTCGGTGGTTTTGTTGGCGGTTCTGTTGGATATATGGCAGGTTCTAAAGTAGGAGAAACTTTAGTAAAAGGTGCACAAAAGGTAAGGGATTGCGCAGTTGAAGCGGTACATTCAATTGCTTCAGGTATTGGTAATGCGGTAAGTTCAATTGCAAGTGGAATTGGAAGTTTTGTTGGAGGGCTTTTTGGATGGTAAGAAAATTGTCTAAAAATAAAATTAAAAACTTATTTCAACCAGAAAATTCGATGAAATTTTGACTCTTGCATCGTAAAATAGAACAAGTAAAAGAAAATAAACAGGCATATCAGACATGGGGAATGATATGCCTGTAGTACGTTCATTTTAAAATAGGAAGAAGGTATTTTGAGATGGGATTAACAAACTATGTAAGTGCAATGGATTGCTGGAAGGGACGTATTGACAGTACAACAGATTATGATGCATTTCGCTGGCATCAGTGGGTACAGCCGTTGGATTTGAATATACAGACGGAAAAGCCGGAGTGTGGACTGGGTTTTGCTTTTATCGGTTTTTGCAGTGAGCAGGGAGTAAAGCGTAACAAAGGTCGTGTCGGAACTGCGCTTGCACCGGATTTTATCCGTGCACAGATGTCAAATCTTCCATGTACTTTTTTACAGGATGTCAAATTATATGATGCAGGAAATATTTTATGTGATGAGATTTCAATGGAAGAAGGACAGAAACTGCTTGGCATGGCAGTGGAGAAAATTTTGGATTTAGAGCTGTTTCCGATTGTGCTTGGAGGCGGTCACGAAACAACTTTTGGTCATTTTCAGGGGCATCTGGCAGATATGAAGAAGAAAGAAACGCCTCTTGATATGGGAATCATTAATTTTGATGCGCATTTTGATTTAAGACCTTATGAAAATGGTCCGTCATCCGGTTCGATGTTCCGCCAGATTGCAGATATTTACAAAAAGGAAAATGTGCAGTATCATTATCTTCCGTTGGGGATACAGGAACATAGTAATACCGTCAGTTTATTTAAATTTGCAAAAGAAATCGGAACAGAATATATTCTTGCAAAGGAAATCCAAAATTCCAATTATGCAACGATATTAGATAAAGTGGATACCTTTTTATATCAGTGCAGTTCAGCATATATTACTGTATGTACCGATGTATTTTCTTCCGCTTTTGCACCAGGAGTCAGTGCAACACAGTCACTGGGACTGGACCCTGAAGTGGTACTTCCGATTATCAAACATATTTTGAGAACCCGCAGAGTCAGAGGATTTGATATCTGTGAAATCTCTCCGAGATTTGACCAGGATAATACGACTGCAAATCTTGGTGCAGTGATTATATTTGCGGTGGTAAATACGCTTTGTAAATTAAATAATCTGGCGATTGATGTATTGGAATAAGGGGAAATTATTAAGAAAGCAAGAGGGAAAAGACAATGTATTATGTGCCAGATGGAACAAAAGAATGTGGATTTTATGAATGTAAAAAATGTGGAAATCGTTTTCTTTCTCTTCAAACGATGGAAAAGATTCCGTGTCCGGAATGTGAGGCAGAAATCGACTATGAAATCGGACCAGATGAAAGCTTGGAAGATGTTTTAGATACTGCTGTCTTACTGGAAAAAATTGAAGGATCAGAAGAAGTAGAAAAAATGGATGCACTTTTAAGTCTTGCAATTACCGGAGGGGATGATAGTTGGATTTAAGAGTTCGCATCTGTAAATTCTTAAAAAAAGAAGTAGTGCTTTGTATTGCTTTTGTGCTGGCTGTAATTTCTTCTTTTTTGATTCATCCGGACAAGAAATATATACAGTATATTGATTTTCGAACCTTAGCAATTTTGTTTTCTCTTATGAGTGTTATGGCAGGATTAAAATTGCATGGAGCCTTTGATTTTGTGGGGCGTAAGATGCTGGAAAAAACAAAATATCTTTGGCAGGTCATTTTAACTTTAGTGCTTCTTACTTTTTTTGGAAGCATGCTGATTACAAATGATGTGGCGTTGATCACCTTTGTGCCATTTACTTTTGTGGTATTTAATTTGCTGGGAGAATCCTACCGAAAAAAACAAGTTTTATGGGTAGTCTGTATTCAGACGATCGCAGCAAATCTTGGAAGTATGCTGACTCCCCTTGGAAACCCGCAGAATCTTTACTTATATGGAAAAAGCGGGCTGTCATTTGGAAGGTTTCTTCTATTAATGCTGCCTTATACCTTAACTGCGCTGGCGCTTCTTTGTATTTGGAGTTTTTTGCTTTGTGTGAAAGAAAAGAAAAAAGTAATTCAAATGGAGTGGAAGTCAGAAGAGCAAGTATTTTGTAACTGGAAGAAAATAAGAGTTTATCTGATATTATTTGGAATCTGTCTGCTTGCAGTCCTACATATCATGGATTATCGAATTCCTTTTTTGATTGTGTTGCTTCTTATCTTTCTATGGGACAGAAAAAGTTTGAAACGAGTAGATTATTCGTTATTACTTACGTTTGTTGCATTTTTTATCTTTATTGGAAATGCAGGAAGAATTTCTGCTTTTTCACTATGGCTAAATCAGATTATAGAAGGACGGGAGGTAATTGTGGCAGTGCTTGCAAGTCAGATTATCAGCAATGTTCCGACTGCACTTTTATTATCCGGATTTACCAATAAAATTTCCCTTCTGATTATCGGAACGAATTTGGGTGGTCTTGGTACATTAATTGCATCAATGGCCAGTTTGATTTCTTATCGTCAGATTGCACAGGAAGAAACAGAACGAAAAGGAAAGTATTTTTTGATTTTTAC
>UMDV01054211.1_pt1 | contig 11949 bp, 12 predicted proteins | sample 1964571 | NCBI WGS metagenome assembly UMDV01 (sample SAMEA4836002, study PRJEB28245) | human gut metagenome | biome: gut microbiome; material: fecal sample | place: Denmark | collected 2008 | reverse complement strand
GATAATATAATAAAAAAATATATATTTAATAAAGGAAATGAATATTATGTACAAGATTATTACTAAAATAATAACATGGATATCTTGCAAAGTATTATTTAAAGTAAAATATGAAAATTTACAAAATTTAAAAGAATTTGACAAATGCCTAATATGTCCAAATCATTCAAGAATTTTTGACCCAGCATTTATAAAACCAGTAGTTTCTGATTTATATTGCGTGGCAAAGTCTGATTTATATAAAAATAAAATAGTGAAGAAATTTTTAGAAGAAAATAGAACATTACCTATAAATAGAGAAAAGGCTGATATAAGTGGAGTAAAAAATATAGTAGAATTATTAAATAACAAAGAAAAAATAAAATTATTAATTTTTCCAGAAGGTAGAGTAATAAAAAACAAACAGGAAAGAGGAAAAATCAAAAGTGGAGCTATTCACATTGCTGCGACTGTTGATATTCCAATTATTCCTGTATATATAACAGCAAGACCAAAATTCTTTTCTAAGGTTATAGTAAAAATTGGTGAACCATTTTTTCCAAAAAAAGAAGTATTAAATGAAAAGAGAATATTAAAAGAAGAAGCAACAAGGTTATTAAATGAAATATATAGTTTAGAATAATACTTGAATATTTAATATATATATTGTATAATTATACTAGTTGCGGGTATAGTTTAGTGGTAGAATCCCATGCTTCCGACCTGGTTGCGCGAGTTCGATTCTCGCTACCCGCTCCATAATGCGTTTTCGTCGAACCAGTTATACATATTGATATAACAGAGTTTGAAGAAAACAAAGTGAATATCATTTCACAATATATAAGTCGATTTAGTCGGCTTAATTTTTTTGCTTTTATTTATCTTAACTGGTAAAAAAAGTAAGAATTAGCCTCAGAATATTGAAAAAAGGAGGTTTTTGTGGTATGATAGTTACAGTAAAAAAAGAAATAGCAATAAGTAAAGAATTACATTCTAAGATTGAATGGGCTTGCACTTTTAGTAATTGTAAACCAAAGATAAAGAATGGTAATTTGAGAATGGTTGAAAAAACTAATCTTGCTTATGTAGAACCACATACTGCTGTTATTAAAGATAAGCTATATTTATTCTTTAATGAACACGAATATTTTTACATAGGTAATTTAGCCAATAAATACCCACTCTCAAAATTAAGAGAATTTATCAATGGCGACTAATACTAAAAGTTTTCTTTATTTTCAGCAAGTTATATGACAATTAAATAATAAAGTTAGTTTTAAGTGTTAGTTATTATACTAGCACTTTGTTTGTTTTATGGGAGGTTTTAAATGGAGAACGAAGAAAAGAAAATTGCAGGTGTTTATATTAGAGTAAGTACCGAAGATCAAGCTCGTGAAGGATTTAGCTTAGGAGAACAAGAAGAAAAATTAAGACAGCTGTGTAAATATAAGGATTTTGAGATATTCAAGATTTATAAAGATGCAGGAATATCTGCAAAAAATATGAAAGATAGACCAGCATTTCAAGAAATGTTAGAAGATATGAAAGCAGGCAAATTAAATTATATTGTTGCTTATAAACTAGATAGAGTAACTCGTTCTGTAAGAGATTTAGAAGTTTTGATTAGCACTCTTGAACAATACCATTGCTATTTAATATGTGATAGAGATGATGTTAATACTTCTACTGCAAATGGTCGTTTCTTTGTTAGAATGTTAACTGTGCTTTCTCAACTTGAAATTGAAATAGTTAGTGAAAGAACAAAGTTTGGCTTAAATGGTGCGATAAAAGCAGGTCATATTCCTGGTAAAGTTCCATTAGGTTATTATAGAGATACTGATAAAACATTAAAAGTAGATGTTACTACAAAAGATATTGTTTTAAGAATATTTGAATTGTATTTAGAAGGTAAAAGTTATCAAACTATTTCTAATATCTTAAATGAAGAAAAAGTCCTGTCTCCTAATAATAAGAAATGGTGCGATTCTACTATTGATAGAATTATAAATAATAAAATATATATCGGAGATTATGAAAGATATAAATATGATACAGATAAAGAAACAGAATTATTTGTAGATGTTGTTCCTCCTATTATAACAAGAGCAATGTGGGAAGAAGTTCAAAAACAGAAAGAGAAAAATCAAAGGTCTTATTGCAGAAATAGAGTTTATATCTTTTTTCAAAAACTTGTATGTCCTACTTGTCGGAAAAATAATGACTTGTAAAGGTGCAGGTGGTAAAAAAGCTAAATATATGTACTACTTCTGTGATAACTGCAATTTATATTACAATGAAGTTGAAATAGAAAATTGTTTAATTGATTATATTTTAGATTTAGTAGAATATGACTTTCATGTAAATAAATACTTCTACCCTTTACTTGCTGAAAAGAAAGATAATGAAACTAAAGAAATTGAAAAAGAAATCAAAAAATTAGAGCAACAAAAAGAAAGAATTAAGAAAGCCTATCTTTCTGGAATTGTAAAAGAAGAAGATTTTGCAGAAGATTATAAACTGATAGAAAAGAAATTGGCAGATTTAGAAAGCAAGAGAATTGATTCTTTAGATTTTAACAAAGAAACCTATAATCCACAACATCTACTTGCTGAAAGAGATATAGAAAGAGAAAAATTAACTGAACATCAGATGTATAAAGATGTTTTACTAAAACTTTGGACTATGAAAAGCAAAGAAGAAAAACAATCTTTTATATCTAAATTTATTGAAAATGCAACATTAAAGAAAGATAAAGATGGCAATTTTGATATAGATAAAATCAATTTTAGAAGTAGCTTTGTTGATCAGATAGATAAATTATATGATATAGGTGTTGTAGATTTTCCTACTATGCTAGAAAGAGATGGAAAATTTGAAGATACTAAAATTAGTGTGAATATGAATATCGAACAATTACAAGACTATTTAAGTACATTGAAAAAAGAATTAGATATAAACTATATGGATTTAGGAGAATATTATTTTCACGATGATAAGATAGACGAAAACTATGATAATAAATCCAAAGTTGCTATGATTAGAGATAGGCATATTGAGTTTAAGTTAAAAAAAAATCAAAAAGTGATTAGAATGGTAGCAATAAAACAATATAAAAACTTCTTGGCAAAACCAGAAGGAAAATTACGACTAGGGCTTGTCACTTATACTACTGTAAAGAAACAGCATAAATAATTGTTGCAACTAGAACTTTATATGTGGGCTATGTTGCAACAATCAAATTAGTGAATACAAATTTGTATTTGTGTTAGCAATATAAATTTTGTGTGAGGTAATTTGGATAAATTTTATCCCATTGGGAGAAAATTTATTGCCTCGCAGAGCCCCCGAGTTATGATGGCACGTCATAACTCATAGGGGGTTAGGACTTATGACAAGGTCAAAGTCCTGCGCTTCGAAGCAAATTATAAAGGAGGGAAAAAGATGGAGCAAGAATTAGCATATTCATTTCACTTGGGTAGTGATAAAAACAAGAGTAAAGTGGCAAAAAAGACAGCTAAAGGAAATGTATCTGGTACTACTTCCCTTTCAAATAATGCTATTCAAAATGCAAATGATTTATCAAGAGTAAATAAGCACAATTTACGAGATTATGATAATCAAAGAGATTTAATTACTACTATTTATGGAACGAACGATATTGTAGAAGATGTTAAGCAAGTATATATAGATGAATTTGAACAAGCTAGAATTGAATATAATACTAATCAAACAAGAGCTGATAGAAGGATAAACAATTATTTTGAGAAAATATGTAATGCTCAAAATGATATTGCTTGTGAAATTATTATAGAACTTGGAGATATGGACTTTTGGCAAGATAAAGATGATGAATATAGATTTAAGATGATAGATGTATACAATGAGCAAATACAAGACTTAAATAAAATACTTCCTAGCTTTAAAGTAGCCAATGCTACAATACATTTTGACGAAACATCTCCACATATGCACGTTGTTGGTGTTCCTGTTATAGAAAATTGTAAAAGAGGTATGAAAAAGCAGGTTGGCAAATCACAACTATTTACTAAAGCTTTATTATCTGAAATACAAGACAAAATGAGAAATGCTTGTATTAAGTCTTACAATAAATTCTATGATGTCGATAGTAGGCTTAAAACAAAACAAAAAGGCAGAAATCAAGATATTAATGTTAAAGATATGGATGGCTATAAAGATTTTAAAAAACAGCTAAAAAGAAAAGAACAAAAACTTGCTAAAGCAAATGAGCAAACTGAAAAACTAGATAATGCAAGTAAAAATATAAATAGAATATTAGATAATCTTAAACCAACTCTAATGAATAAAAATAATATGGTTATTTCAAGCGAGGATGTCCAGAAAATAAAAAATTTTACTAAAGACGTAAAAGATACCAATAAAACAGTTAGAAGTGTAAATGACCTAAATTTAGCTATTAAAGATTTTGAACATTCTGCTTTTAAGATAGATGAAGAAAATAGTTCTTTAAAATATCAAATAGAACTTAAAGATGAAGAAATTAAAGGTTTAAAGGAGAATATATCTGTAAAAGAAAATATAATTATTAAACTAAAAGAAGAAAAAGAGAGTTTAAAAGCACAATTACAGAAATTTAAAGGATTTTGGCATAATCTAATGAGCCACTTCCATAAGAAAATTACTTATGATAATGACCAAAATTATAAAATTGTTAGTGATGATCTATATAAAAATGGAATATTTGATGATAACGATAATGAAATAGCAAATAATATTTATAGAAAAGTAACTATACCAGATGAGAATAAGAATAACAAACTAAAAAAGAAAAATGATTTTAATTTGAATTAAAGGAGCATTTGTACTATGAATAATGAAAATATAATAGATGATAAAGTAAAAGATGTAATAGATATAATTAAGAATATGGATTTGAAAAATAAATTAAGATTAGGTGTTTGTATGAGTTCAAGTGCTTATACAAATTTAAAATACAACAAAGCACACATACACAGCATATTTGATAAAAGATTAAAAGAAATTGACAACGAATATTTAGCAAGCTATGTAAATATGAGAAAATATCCTTCGATTCTTTTCGTTATGGCTAAAATAATGGAAATGAATTATACTGAGCAAAATCAAGTGGCAATTTATTTGTATAATAACATAGAAATTTAACAAATATTAGAAAACTAATTGACAAACAAGAACAGATGTTTTATAATATTAACAAAATATAATGGAAAGAAATGGAGCTGATACTATTGAAAGAAATAGATAAAAATAATAAATCATTTGAAGATATTAAACATATTAATGAAAATGGCGTTGAATATTGGCACGCTAGAGAGCTTATGCCTATTTTACAATATTCAAATTGGCAGAATTTTGAAAAGATAATTGAAAAAGCAAAAATATCTTGTAAAAATAGTGATATTAATGTGTTTGATCATTTTACTGACGTCAGTAAAACGATCAAAATGCCTAAAGGTGCTGAAAAAACAATTTTAGATTATAAGCTTACTCGTTATGCTTGTTATTTAATAGCTCAAAATGGAGATAGTAGAAAAAAAGTTATTGCACTTGCACAAACATATTTTGCAGTTCAAACAAGAAAACAAGAAATTACTGAAAAAGAATATAGTATGTTAACAGAAGATGAAAAAAGATTTTATCAAAGAAATTTAACACGTAAAGGTAATTATTCCTTAAATCAAACTGCAAAAAAAGCAGGAGTAAAAAATTTTGATAAATTTCATAATGCAGGTTATAAAGGTTTATACAATGGAGAAACTGCTGATGATATTGCAAAAAGAAAAGGTCTAAGATATAGAGAAGATATTTTAGATAATATGGGAAGCACGGAATTAATTGCTAATTTATTTAGAATATCACAAACAGAGGAAAAGTTAATAAGAGATAATATACAAACTGAAAAAGATGCAAATAAAACTCATTATAATGTAGGTGCAAAAGTAAGAAAAACAATAAAAGAACTTGGTGGAACTATGCCTGAAGATTTGCCTACTCCAAAAAAGAGTTTAAAACAACTTGAAAAAGAAAATAAAAAATCACTAAAAAGTAAAGAATAATATATTTATATATTGAAGATTAAGAAAAAGGCAGTAGGAAATTTCCTTTTGCCTTTTAGTGATTTAACGTATTAAACTTTAGAAATCATTAAGTTAGAAGAAGAATATCTTCTAAGTCCTTTATAGAAAACTATAAATGTTAATGTTGTCAAAATAGCAGTTATAAAAAGTATAACAAGTGTTAGCATTAAATTAAATTCTGTCATAATCCAAACAGGAAAATATGATGTTAATCCAACAGGAATTACTGTAAGAAGTAATATCCTTGATACTCCCTTAAATATTCCATCTGGATATGTTGCAAAATTTGTCATTAAGCTGTTTCCAGTATCTGCAATCATGTCAGATTTACCGAACCAAAAACTTAAACTGCCAAGTAGTACAGCAATATCTGTTATAATTATTGCACCAGTTATAGAAAAAAGTGTAAATAATAAAAATTTAGTTATTGTTAATCCACTTATTGTAAGTACAATATATCCATATATTATATCTCCCAATGCAGATACTTCAACATCTGTAGTAATAACAGATATTAGTACATTTTTAGGTTGCACTAAAAAACTATCAAGTTTACCATTTGTTATTATATCTGAAAGAGAATATGACTTCTTAAATATAAAGTGTGAGAAACCATATGTTGATGCAGCAATTGCCCAAAGCAACAATACTTGATTAAATGTATATCCACCAACGTCTTCTTTTAATGTGTAAATAACAATCCATTGAATTATAAAACTAGCATTGTTAAGTATCATAAATACAATATTCATAATAAAGCTAGTTTTGTTTATCATTTCACGCATTAAACCATATTTAATTGTTTTCATTGTTACTCTTAATTGATTTTTAACCGCCTGTAACATTTAATTTTCTCACTCCTTTCTTGTATAGTGCATAGCTCAACCACCAAGCAATACCTAAATAGATTATTTGTGATATTAAAATCTCAATAGCTGATGAATAATTAAAATCAACAAATAGTTTTGCAGGTCCATAACAAGTTACATATATTGGACTATACCTCATAATTTGTGCAAGTACTCCTGGAAAATATTCAATTGGAAATAAAACTCCAAGTACTAAAATCATTTTGCTATATAACCAAAATATTGGATTTGAATCTTCAATTATAAATGAAATAAGTCCAATAAAGGTTACAAGTAATGAATTAATTAATACCGCTAATATTCCAGACAAAAGAACTATTGTTATAGCAGGTATAGATAATGCAGGAAAATCTTTTAAAAAAATCATTCCCATTGTAAAACCAACTATTATTGCAATTATCGTTTTAATTGTAGTTTCACCTAAATGGCTTGATATAGCATAACCGATGTAACTATAAGGTTTATTCATCATATATGCGATATTTCCACCTTTAACATCATCAGCTATTTTTCTACAATATCTTCTACCATCTGTTGCACCCCATATAATTTCTGTTATGATAACATACCAAATCATTTGACTTTTAGAGTATCCATTTATCAATTCATCTGGATTATCATAAATATAATTCCAAAGATTCATAAATATGAAAATTAACAAAATAAAATTGATTAACCTAAACAGTATATTTAACATATATTGCAATGTACTCATGAGTTCACTTTTGTAAATATGAATGTACTTTCTCATATCGTTACTCCTTTCTGTAAATTGCAGAAATAATATCCTCAAGAGGTATATTAGAAATGTTGATGTCGATAATATTTTCAGGATTAATTAATTTCAAAACAGCTGTCAAGTCAGTTTCATTTGTATCAATTTCAATCCTAAAACTATTTGTATTTTCCTTTAATATCTTAATACCTTTTGCGTTATGGAAATTTACGTTGTTTTTTAATTTAACCTCTATGACTTTTTTATCCATATAATGATATTTTAAGTTAGTCATAGAATCATCCATAACAATTTGACCATCATTAATGATTATAACTCTCTTGCAAAGTTTTTCAATATCAGAAATATCATGACTTGTTAGAAAAATTGTAGTATGATATTCCTTATTCATCTTTTTTATCAGCTTCCTAATACTTTCCTTGACTACAGGGTCAAGTCCAATTGTTGGTTCATCTAAGAACAATACCTTTGGTCTATGAATTAATGATGCAACAATTTCACATCTAATTCGTTGCCCTAAACTTAAATTTCTTACGGGTGTATTTATAAATTTTCCAAGATCGAAAAGCTTACTTAATTCTTCAATACGCTTTTCTGTTTCTTTTTCTGGAATATCATAAATAGCTCCAAAGAATTTAAAGTTATCATATGCAGTTAAATGCATCCAAAGTTGTTCTTTTTGACCAAATACTGTTCCAATTTCATAAGCTAACTTCTTTCTTGCTTTGGTAGGATTTATTCCAAGTACCTCAATGCTTCCACTATCAGGATAAAGAATCCCTGTAAGCATTTTTATTGTTGTACTTTTTCCTGCTCCATTTGGTCCAATAAAAGCAATAATTTCACCTTCTTCAACTTCAAAAGAAATATCATTTACAGCTTGAATCTTGTTGTATTTAGGTTTTAGAATAGTTTTTATACTGCCAATAAAACCTTTTTCTTTCTCTTTTACCTTAAATGATTTGGTTAAATGCTTAACACTTATGACTGCCATAAGCTTTTCCCTCCTTTTTATTTTTGCTTTGATTTATGATTTCTAAAAATACAAAAAAGCGGAATACTACTATTAATTAGTAGTGACTCCGCTTTGTATCCTAAAACGTGTAGGTCTGTAATAAACCCTGTGTAGCTTTTTCTTATACACACTCACTTTTTGTATTTTGCTATCATAAAACAAGTTTACCATAATATTTCTGAAAAATCAAGTGGTTTTACAAAATTTGTACAAACTTTTTTTCAAAGCAAAATTTTCATTGCCAATGCAACAACTTTTTTCTAAAAAGTGTTGTCATATTCTCGTTTTATATTTTTGATTTTATTTATTTTACAATTTATTTTTGTTTTCGTCAATTAAGCTACTAAACATTTTGGTAGCTTAATTCTGTATGCATCTAGAAAACTTGTATCTATTCCTTTTTTCTTTAAATTACTTTCAAATACTTCTAATGGTGTTTTATATCCCAATGCCTTTCTTGGCATATTATTTATCTTTCTTGCTATATTTAATATATCTTCATCACTTAATTCTTCTACTAATTTTCCCTTTTTAAAGTATCTTCTTATCATTCTATTTTTATTTTCATTACATCCTCTTTCATATGATGCGTATGGATGGGTAAAATATATTTGAAATCTTTTTTCTTCTTTGTTTTTTACTGATTTCATCATATCATCAAATTTACTAAATTCAATTCCATTATCAAATAATATACTTGTCATTATTTTGCTTAACTCTGGTATTTCAAGTTCTAATTTATCTAATGTTTCTACTGTTGCCATTCCTGTCTTATTTTCTGATCGTCTAATAAACACAAATTGACTTACTGGATTTGCTAGTGTTATTAATGTTTGATTTCTTCCTTTTGCTACTCCTACAACACTATCTCCTTCAAAATGTGTATCTACTTCTTTTCTCTTTATTTCTTCTGGCATTACTTCTATTGATATTTCTTTTTTTCTTTCACTTATTTCTTTTGTTTGTGTATGTGGATTGTTATTTTGCTTTTTAAAGTATCCTCTTCCGTGTGGTAAGTCATTTATTGTTAATCCATATTTTCTTGCTTTTACAGCTCTATATATTGCATTTACTCCTATGCTTGTTTCTGCATCTTTTATTTTTCCTTCTTTGCTTAAATTAGCTATTACATCTGGACTATAATCCATTGTTTTCTCTTTTAATAATGCCACTATTGACCATCTTAAATTTGGATATCTATCTATTTTACATTTCTTTCTATTCTTTAATCTATTTTCTTCTGCATTCTTTTGGGCTTTTTCTGATGAATAATATTTTATATTTATTTGCCCTTTTTCTTTATATGGTGATTTTGTGCTATTTATATCCCATATTTCTATTGCATTTTTATCTATTTCTCTTTTTATGCTTGAACGATTTTTCCCAACAAATGCTCCTATAAATGAATTGTTAAATCCTGCTGTATGCAATATTTCAATACTTATTCTATCTTCTGGTGTTAGATGTTTAAATTTTCCTTCTTGTTCTTCTTCATTTCTTTCTATTTTCTTTAAACATTCCTGATAAAATACTTTTCTCATTTGTCTACTTATTGTATGACTTCTCATTGATTTTATCAATTTTCTAAGATTTTTATTACTTAATCCTAACTTTTTTTGATTATTTTCAAGTAATTCTTGAACTTGTTTCTTTGTTATGTTATTATTTTTTTGAACAGTATTCATTTGTATTAAAACTCCTTTATATTTTCTTGATCAAAAATATTATACGAGTTTTACTTACTCCTGTCTACTGTTCATTTATTTTTTTATGGAATTTTTGTTGCATTTCAAATGAAAATTCCGGAACTTTTTTTCAAATGTATTGATTATTTTTAAATATTATATTAAAATGACTATAGTAAATCGAATTATATAAGAGAGCCTGAAATAAAGTATGTCATTTTTTTCGCATACCTGTTTCGAAATCGCTCCATTAAGTAAAATAGTCATACTAGACGAAAATATTAAAAAATCAACTGTAAAGGTTGATTTTTTAATGCCTTTATCTTGAAAAAGGAAGGTTGGTGTTGTATGATTAGCATTGTAAAGAAGAAAAACAAAAATTAATTAGATTAATTGCTGTAAAATATAACAAAATTTTATTTTTAATAACTAGATTAGGAGAAAAAACATTGAATAATATTAAAGAAATTATAAAAATAGAAACTATTTTAAAGAAAAATAAATTACTAGAAAAAATAGGAATACTATCAAGAAAAGAAGAATGTGTGACTAGGCTTAAGAATATATCGAAAAATTTGAATTCTTCCAATATAACTTTACAATTATACAGAGAAGATGAAAAATATAAGGATTATATATTCACAATAATTGAAAAGCTAGAAAAAAACGGAATACAAATAGATATAATAGAATTTGATAAAATATTTTCTTCAAATGATATGGAAAAAATAAATAAAAATGCAAAAATAAATTTCAGATATGTATATCCAAACTATATAGCTGGAACTAATATTAGCACAGAAATGAAGATTAGTGATTATATGGAAACATTAAAAAAAGTTCAATACTTAACCAAAGTTGCAAAGGCTAATTTTTCAAAAAAGGAAGAACAGGTAATATTTATAGCTAATCAAATATCAAACTATGTAAATTATGATTTTGAGTTTAATAAGAAAACAAAAGAGGAATATCTTGAAATGTCTAGTTTACAAGGATGCTTAGAGGGCAAAAAGACTATTTGTTCAGGAATTGCTTTTGCGTTTGAAAGATGTATGACAGAACTAGGGATTGAGAATATGCTTATTATGGGATATGTAGGAAAAAGAGAAAAACCAAGTATATTGGATATTAATCATGTTTGGAATAAAGTGAAGATTGATGATAATTGGTATAATGTAGATGTGACAAATATATTAAATGTTCCTAATAGCAAAATACCAAAAGAAAAAAGAATGGAAATATTTATATTATCTAGTGATGAAAGTTTAAAAAAAGTGGAACAAACACCATCCGATAGTGAAAAAATCCCAAAATCAAATAGTGATTTTAAGGGAAAATTAGAGATATATCATAAAATAAACAAGGCACAAAATGTTTTAAAGCAATATGATAAGGGAAATACAAATATATTATTAAAATATGATTTAGAAGATAATGAAGATAATTATGTAAGGAATAGTCAACAAAAAGAAGAAAAAATAAATGTTAGTACAGATAGAGAAATAGACGAAAACTAAACAAAAAATATGTCAATAGTTTTTGATTAGGACACCCTAAAAATAATATTTTA
>UMDV01056993.1_pt1 | contig 11999 bp, 8 predicted proteins | sample 1964571 | NCBI WGS metagenome assembly UMDV01 (sample SAMEA4836002, study PRJEB28245) | human gut metagenome | biome: gut microbiome; material: fecal sample | place: Denmark | collected 2008 | reverse complement strand
AATGGCTCCTGGGTCTTTTCAGGTTCAGCTATTAGATTCCTTTTATCAGTTGACCGAAGCAAAACGAGATTCACTTGCAAAAATAATCGTATATTAAATAAATCGGACATTCGCAATCCGCTCCGACACTTGATCATGAATACAATTCTATGCAATAAAAAGAGGAGACTTTTGGTCTCCTCAAATGATGATTACAGCTCTATTTTCCGGTCTTTGAAATAATATTCCGTGAACAATTTATTTCTCTTTTATTTTTCTGCTGTTAAAATTTCGCACAGTGCTCCAAACATTGCCGGCTCTAATTCCATTGAAGCTAATGTTGCAATCGCTCCTTTTTGCTGTTCTTTGATAAGATTATACAAATCTGATTTTAAATTATAAGAAATCTGTGCTTTTTCTAAAATCTCATAAGCTTCCTGGGCAAGGTCTGCCAAACTTTCTTCGATTGGATTTTCAAATACTACTTTTATCTCTGCATTTACCGGCACTTCTGTTATTTCTATACACATACCATTTTTCTCTACTGTTGCTTTATATGCCGTCTCTTTTCCATCTACCAGCACGCTTACTGTATTTTCCTTTATTTTTACAAAATCCAGTTTCCAGCATCGTTTTTCTGGAAGTACCTCTGTATTTCCCTGTGGAGTGTGAATGATAAAGCAGTCTTTCCCTTCTTCCTGTGCTTTTTCCAGCTTTGTTTCTACCCAGCTTTCTTCTACACTGTCTCCTTCATCCTCCCTTAAAGTAAAACTTCCAGTCTTTCCAGGGAAAATTTTTATTTCCAAAGATTTTGGATTATCCGTGTCATTATCAAATACTTCCATATTTTTCAGTGGAACAATTGCACCTTCTCTTGCCAGTACCGGAATTTCTTCGATTCCACGGAACAACTGAACCATACGTCCACCCTCATATTTTCTTCCATTAAAAAAGTCATACCAGACTCCGGACGGAAGCCATGTCTTTGCTTTTCCAAGCTGAGTTTTTGTATCTATTTTCTCTGTAATCGGAGAAACCATAAGTTCACTGCCAAAATAATAATTATTCGGTACCTGATAAGCTTCTTCTCTCTCCGGCTCTAAATAATACATTGGCATAACAAGCGGTTTGCCCTCTTTATTGGCACAGTAATTCATGGTATACAGATACGGAACAAGCGCATGTCGCAGTTTTAAGAACGCTTTCATAACAGATTCTACAATCTTATTATATTTCCATGGCTCTTTTCCATTAAACGGATTATCCGTACTATGCAGACGGTTAATCGGAGAAAATACACCAAGCTGTACCCATCTTGCGGTCAATTCATCATCACGATATCCCATCATATGACCTCCGATATCATGACTCCACCAGCCATAACCAATATTGCTCGCATTTGCTGTAAAATACGGCTGAAACTGAAGACTTTCCCAGGTAATCACCGTATCCCCTGAAAATCCAACCGGATAGCGGTGGCTTCCAGGTCCTGCATATCTGGAAAATGTCAGCGGTCTTGTGCCTTTCCATTTATTATCCAGATAATGATAATGATTGAGCATCCACAACGGGTCAAGTCCCGGAACTTTTGTTACCGTTCCCTGCTGCCAGTCTACCCACCAGAAATCAACACCCTCTTCTTCCATCGGATGATGTAATTCTTCAAAATATACTTCCATAAATTTCGGGTCTGTCACATCAAACAATACCGGTTCTTTCTTTTCCGGATCCATTCCCATCTTTGTTGCAACTCTCTCATAAGCATCCTCATAAGCACGGATTCCATCTGCCGGATGTACATTTAATGTAATTTTCATGTGATGCTCATGCAGCCATCCCATAAATTCCTTCGGATTTGGGAAAAATTTCTTATTCCAGGTATAGCCTGTCCAGCCACTTCCATAAATCGGGTCTACATCATCTACCAGATGCCAGTCCATATCCACAACCGCCACGGAAAATGGAATTTCTTCTCTTTCAAACCGCTCAATTAAGTCTTTATATTCGGTTTCTGTATAGCGATGATAACGACTCCACCAGTTTCCAAATGTATATCTTGGAAGTAATGGCGTCTCTCCACATAAATAATAGAAATCTTTCAGACATTCCAGATAGCGGTGTCCATATCCAAAGAAATAAATATCTTTCTTATTTCCGACTCTAGGCTCCACTGTTCCATCTGACTTCAATGCCATTGTCTTAGAATCATCAATTAAAGAAAATCCATTTTTTGATAAGATTCCATGTTCTAATGGAATGGCTCCATCTGCTTCATCTAACGTACGAGCAGTTCCAAGCAAATCTCTTGGTGCTTCTCCATAATGCCACACTCTTTCATTGGATTTTCCTCCGGCTACACGAATCATTAAGCCTCCCGGAGTAAACTCTTTCTTATCATAATGAATTTCTAAATCTTTTGTGTAAATATGAAGTTCGCCATTTACATCACTTACTTTAAATTCTGTCGGTGCAAAATCACGATTCACTACCATCTGTGTCGGACGGTCTTCAAATTCTCCATTTTCACTATATTCTAAGCGTACTAACGCAGTGGTCAACATTGAAATTCGATAATGTTCACCGCTTACTACATTTGCCGCACAGCACATTGGATTTCCATTTAATACATATTTTTCCAATCCCATTTTCATTCGCTCCTTATTATTTAAACCTTTTTCGTTTAAGTTTATTATAATGCAATTTTTTTTAAGATGCTTTCAAAAATTTTACTTAAAACTTTACTATTTTGACTTTTTTATTCTATTATATATTTTCCAGTCAACTACTCGTCACCTAAAGGCAGTGAGTTTCCCTTGCAACACGCAAAAAATTTTTTATTTATGAATCAAAAAAGAGATTTATACAAACGAATGTATAAATCCCTTTTCTATCTCTCAATCTATGTATTTTTCTTACTCTACAATACGTCTGACTGCAATGTATGGTCTGTAAAGCGCATTAGATGAATATTTAATTCCGCCCTGTGGATATGGTTTGCTGTTGGAAGCATGTACAATTCCGCCGTCTCCGGTAAGGATTGCTACATGTCCGGAATATACAATGATATCTCCGGCACGGGATTCAGAATAGGTAATTCCTCTTCCTGAACCAGCCTGTGCATCACTGGTACGTGGCAGGCTGTATCCAAAGTGTGCAAATACCTGCTGTACAAATCCAGAACAGTCAATTCCGTTTGTTAAGCTGTTTCCACCATAGACATACGGATTTCCGATAAACTGGCTTGCATAAGAAACGACTGCATCTCCACTTGCACTGGAAGTACTTCCTGAAGAAGTTGTAGTCTCTTCTTCATAAGTTTCATCTACTGTAGTATTTTCTTCCGGTACAATTGTTGTTTCAGTTGTTGTATTAGAAGCACCTGTATTAGAGGACTGGCTTCCAGAAGCACTGCTTGTATTAGAAGAGCTGTTGCTCTTACTTGTACTTGCAGCTTTCTTTGCAGCCTCTGCTTTTGCTGCTGCGGCAGCTTCTGCGGCTTTCTTCTTAGCAGCTTCTTCGGCAGCTTTTGCTTCAGCGGCTTTTCTTGCCTCTTCTGCTTTTCTTGCTTCTTCTTCCTGTATTTTCTTCAGTTCTGCATTCTGCTGTTCAATTAATTTTCTATATTCAGCAGCCTGAGCTTTTACTTCAGAAATCTGATTTTCATAGTCAGAAGCTGTTGCTTTTTTCTTTTCCAGTTCGTTTTCCAGATTTTCCTGCTGCTCTTCCTGAGCCTGTTTCATCTGTTCTAACTCGCCTTTTTCTTCTTCTAACTGATTTCCAAGAGATGTTACCTGTTCTACAACATTTTTCATTTTAGAGAGTTCATCTCTGTCAAACTGATACATCTTTTCTGTGTACTCTGCTTTACTTAATAAGTCTGTGATATTGCTGGACTCTAAAAGCATCTGTGCCCATGCACCACTTCCACCATTCTCATAAAGATACTGAATTCTTTTTTTCATGGCTGCGTACTGTTCATCACGCTCTGCTTCAGATTCTGCAAGTTTTTCTTTTGTTTCTTCTATAGAATCTTCTTTATCTGAAATCTCACCCTTTAAGATTTCAATTTCTGCCAGTGTTTTTACCAGACTCTGGTCAAGAGAATTAATTTCTCCTAATAATTCTTCTTTCTGTTGTTCCAGTTCTGCTTCTTTGCTTTCCGCTGCAGATAATTTACTTTCTGTATTTGCTTTTTCAGTCTGAACTTCCTCTTTTCTGGATGCAGCTACCGGCATAACCTGTGTGACTGCAAGAGCAAAAATAAGACTGAGACAAAGAAATCTTTTTTTCATATATATTATGTACCTCACATTTTCTTTCTGAGACAATATTACCTTGAACATGATATCACAAAATTATTACATTAGCAAGCATAACTTTAAATTTTTGTAACAAATAAGAGGTCCTGTACAATTTTGTACAAGACCCCTTTTGTCTTTTGTTCGCTTTTTAATTCTCTTAAAGTAAGATTACTCTACAATTCTTCTGATTGCTATGTATGGACGATACAGTGCGTTAGATGAATACTTAATTCCACCCTGTGGATATGGTGCACTGTTAGAAGCATGTACAATTCCACCGTCTCCTGTAAGAATTGCTACATGTCCGGAATATACAATGATATCTCCGGCACGGGATTCGGAATAAGAAATTCCTCTTCCTGCTCCTGCCTGAGCATCGCTGACACGTGGTAAACTGTATCCAAAGTGTGCAAATACCTGCTGTACAAATCCAGAACAGTCAATTCCGTTTGTTAAGCTGTTTCCACCATAAACATACGGATTTCCAATAAACTGGCTTGCATAAGCAACGACTGCTTCTCCAGTTGCACTGGAAGTACTGCTTGAACTGTTATCTGTTGTACTGGAGCTGTCATCAGATACATCTTCAGAATAATTGCTGTCATTATCGGATGTATCGTTAGATGCATCATTTGTTGTGTCATTTGTTGTGTCATTAGATGCATCATCATTTGAAGTATCTTCAGAAACATTGCTGTTATCTGTTGTATCTTCGGAAGCACTGTTACTGCTGTTGTCTGTTGTATCTTCGGAAACATTATTGTTACTGTTATCTGTTGTATCTTCGGATTTTGTACTTGTCTGTTCTGCTTTTGTGCTTTCAGCTGCTGCTTTTTCTTCCGCAGCTTTTGCTTCGGCTGCTGCCTGTTCTTTTGCTGCTTTCTCTTTCGCTGCTTTTTCTGCTGCCGCTTTTTCTGCAGCCTTTCTTGCTTCGGCTGCTGCTTTTGCTTCTTCTTCCTGAATCTTCTTCAGTTCTGCATTCTGCTGTTCAATCAGGTTTTTGTATTCCTGAGCCTGAGCCTGTACATTTGCAATCTGAGTTTCGTAATCGGAAGCTTCTGCTTTCTTCTGATCCATCTGCGTCTGCAGAGAACTCTGCTGTTCTTCCTGAGCCTGTTTCATATCTTCAAGCTCTGCTTTTTCCTGTGTAAGCTGTTCTCCAAGCTGTGTAACTTCTGTTACAACATCTTTCATCTTCTGCAGTTCATCGCGGTCATACTGATACATTTTTTCAGTATACTCGGCTTTATCAAACATATCCGTAATACTTCCGGATTCCAGAATCATCTGTGCCCAGGCATTACTGCCACCGTTTTCATACAGATACTGTATTCTTTTCTTCATAGATGCATACTGTTTATCTTTCTCAGCCTGTGCATCCTCTAATTTCTGTTTTGTATCTTCAATTGCAGATTCCTTGTCAGAAATTTCTCCGTTTAAGATTTCAATCTGAGCCATCGTCTGTACCAGACTCTGATCCAGAGAATCAATTTCTCCAAGTAATGCATTTTTTTCTGATTCTAATTCATCGGCCTTACTTTCTGCCGCAGATAATTTACTTTCTGTTGCTGCTTTCTCAGCCTGTACCTCATCTTTTCTTGCTGCTGCAACTGGAAAAGTAAGAGATGCTGACATCGCTAAAACTAAGCTAAGAGCTATAATTCGTTTTTTCACTTCTTTACCTCTCTCCTTTTTTTGTGCTTCACTGTTGTCCATAATAGCACACTTCTTTTAAAGATGCAAGCTTTTTTCATTTTTTATTAATTTTCATGTTATATTTTGTAACATTTTATTAATATTTAACTTCTTTTCTTGTGCTTATTTTTTTAGACAACCTTACTCTTTTTTGTTGTCTTCACAACGTTTTTTATGGTATTATAAACTCATCATAAAAGGGGGTTCTTGCGTGAACATAAAAAAGAAATTAAATGAAATCATCTACACAATCTCACGCTACACGGAAATATTTCTATCTCTCATTATTCTGACCGTGATTGTTCTACTGATTATTCCCGTCGTATATGATTTTGTACAACATCCTCTGCTTGAAATCACGGCTCACGATTTCACCACATTTCTGGGGAATGTCCTCACCTTACTCATCGGTGTAGAGTTTGTAAAAATGCTTGCAAAACACACTGCCGAAACGCTTCTCGAAGTACTGATGTTCGCTCTTGCACGACAGATGGTCGTCGTCCACGAAACCATGGTGGATACGCTTATCGGAATTGTTGCGCTTGGAGCAATTTTTGCAATTCGTAAGTATTTATTACTAAAAACTCCGGACAAGCAGAAAATCTATGACAAGCTTTAAAAAGAATCTCGCTTGCGAGATTCTCCGCCTGCGGCGGATCGCTTTTGCGACAGATTTCCTCACCGCCGCAGTGCGCTCCCTGCGGAGTATTTTTATTTCATGGGATGCAATTTCCTATGAAACAAAAAGCCACCCTGCCTTAGGGTGGTTTTTTATTCATAAGCTCTCATTCCCGGAAACAAAACACCATCTCCGTCAGGATGAGATTTTGCTCGCATCTGTCTTTCTGTCAGCATATAATACTGATATCTTCTTCCATTTTCTCTCTCTCTCAAATCCCAGGTAACGTCGCAGAAAAAGTGTTGGTCTCCTAATTTGACTACATTCCATGCATGAGTTTTAGAAGCATAGCCAAAACATTCGATCTGGAGCTGTCTGAGCAAGTAAAGGAATGTTACTGAAATTCCTTCGCAGACACCGACACGATTTAATAATGTTTCCAGCGTGTAAGAAGCATAAGGATAAGAATTACCATTCTGATATTTCTCGTTTGTGTAAGTCAGATTTAAAGTAAGAAAATCATAAACCGCACGAACCATCTCTGCTTCCGTCATTCCTTTTGTAATAATCTGCTCCAAAATATCTTTTGCCATTGCCGACATCTGATTCATTTTTCTTCGAATCAAATCCCTGTCGTTATAATGATAACTCATTTCAAAGGAAAAAACTGTTCCGTCTTCATTTTGCTGAACCCGTTTTATTTCATACTGATTCCAATAGAAAAATTCCGGAAAATCTAATGCAATTGCTAAAAAGACGGCCGACCAGTCTCTTTTTGTCATAACGGTGCATGGGATAACCTCTTTTTCTAATCTGGAAATCGATTTTACGAACTGCCAGTAAAGCTCCTGCTGTCTTCCTGTTAACTGATTAACACAGCGCAATGAAGTGCTGTGTTCCATCTTATCAATTTTTACAATTTCCTCCGCCATTTTTTGCTCCTTTCATCCCCTGTTTTTTTAATATACCAAATATGTACTCTCAGAGTCTTTCCTGCATTTCTTTACTCCAAATTCATTTTTTTACTCCAAGTTTAGCTTAAATCCAACATGACATCTACTTTCTGATTCATTCCTTTTTCTAATGCTTTTACCTGAATTTTGTCTGCTGTTTCCATAATCAATTCCACTTCAATAGTCGTATATTTTGCAAGTGGTTTTTTACTTCTTAAGAGACAGGTTCCAACTTCCTGTGCTCCTTCCAATTTCATTTTTGTACTGATACTGCCACTTGAATACAGATGCAGTGCAACTTTTGTCTGTTTCTCATAAGCAGTTTTTACGTTTGTTTTAATATGTACCGGAAGCTCCATATTTTTGAAAATCAAGTTTTCGATGTGATAACTTTTTGTTCCTGCACCAGAACCATCTAAAATTCTAAGACCAAGTGTCTCATTCGACACCTGTTTCATTTTCGGGATTTTGGAATGACTGCCCGACTGATTTTCTGAATAAATCAAGCCTTTCATAATCCCTTTTTCCAACATATAAGCATAGACTGCATCCCCAAGTGCTACGGCTTCTTTTGATTTGTAAGAGATACAATTATTTCCGTACATCTTTTTAAATTCATTCACAAAGTATGGATTTACATTACTTCCCCCTACTAAAAGAGTCAGATCCGCTCTCACTCCTTTTTCTTTTTCCACCTTTGCCAGACGTTCCAAGACAGGCATTAATTTTACCTGCATCAATTTTTCACAAAGCTTATGATAATCTGCTTTTGAGATTCCGATTTCAACCTGTTTATTATATTTTGGAGTGTAAAGAATAATACTATCGTACTCTTTTCCTGGGGCAGACATACGGATTTTACATTCTTCACAACGGTTTCTTAACACCTGAAATGCCTCTTTATCCCCAGAGAGATCGATTCCATTCGCTTTTAACTGTGCTGTAAAATACGCCATCATCAGATAATCGATATCGTCTCCTCCTGCTTTTACTCCGTCCACTGCCAGCACTTTAATCTGACGTTTTGAGGCAGATAACAGAGCCACATCAAATGTACCTGCACCCAAATCAATGATTCTTAAATTGAGCGGTTTCTCAGATAACTTGTCTGGATACAGATATGCAAGTGCACAAGCCTCCGGTTCTGTGATCATACCAGCCACCTTCATTCCTGCACTCTGCGCTGCTCTGCGCACAAATTCCTTTTGTTTTAGATTAAAAGAAGCCGGATAAGAAACAACACATTTATCTGTACGATAATTCAGTTTTCCATCAGGATCCATTCTGGTCTTTGTATTTCTTTTCAAGTACTGAAATAATACTTTATGAGCGTCCAAAATCGAGAAACGTACCCCTTCACGGCTGATTGCAAATCCATTATTTTCCGTGCCAATCAATGATTTCATAGATAAAACAACCGGCTCAAGCATGGCTCTTTCCTTGGCACTGCGTCCCACATCTGAAAATTCTAATGGTTCTCTTAAGAGAACAGCAGAAGGGGTGCTGTTCACTCCCTCTTCATTTTCAATTACTAAAGGTTTTTCAATTTTCGTGTTATAGACTCCTACTACGCTGTTATTCGTACCAAAGTCAATTCCTATCGTTTTCGCTGCGTATTCTTCAAACATCGTCAGTCTCCTCCTGTATATTTATATCCTGCCACCATTTCTTTTAACAAAATCTTTCCATGATATTCATAACCATTTCTAATTGATTTTGCAATTCTGGCATGTTTCTCTTCTTCCTCTGTCTCCACAATATCAATTACTTCATGAATTTTTGAATCAAAAGCAGAATTTTCCTTTGTTGTATGAATTTTAACCCCCATCTCTTCGAAAATAGAGTCAAGCCGTTTAAAAATCAGATGACTCTGTTCTTCCTGTTCATTTGCGGTCAGATAAGAGGCTACATCTTCTCTCCATAAAGCAAGCTCTCTTAAAAACTTTTCGAAATCTTCCCCTTCTCTCTGCTTCGCATTTAAAAGTCCGATAAATTCCTGCAATATTTCACTCTGACTTTCGATTTTACGATTCTGTGAGTCTATTTTTTCATTCATTTTCTTTAACAGATTTTCCATCTGACGATACTGGATTCTTTTATTCATCTTCATCCTCCTCTGTGTTATCAAACTTATTAAAATGTTCCATATATTCATCCTGGTTTGCTTTTACTAATTTGTCTCTTTTAGACTTCTTTAAAGGGATTTTCATTGTATTCAAATACTCATCCATCACAACTTTTTCGTAATATTTCATTTTTCTCTGTTCTTCTTCCATTTTGCTCGATAAGAACTTCATTACTTTTGCCATATCATAAGGTGCCGGCAATAAACCATCTTCTTTCCACATCAAACTATAATACTCATCTTGATGATACTCGTAAGCAAATAATAATAACTTTGCAAAGCACTGTGTTTTACCATCTTCTGGCTTTCCAATCAAAGAAACCGCAATGGAATATCCAAACAATCTTTCTCTTAACTCATTCTGAAACTCAAACCATTCATCCTCTTTGTCCTGATAATAATTGCGAATTTTAGAGAATAAAAAACTTGGATTTGCGCTGTTTTCAAGATACTCCCAGCATTCTTCTGCAAATTCTTCTGGTTTTTTATCCTGTTTCTTATCTGATTCTCTGGTTTTAATTTCTGTTTTCTCCTGACCAGATAATTTATATTCAAAAGTTTTTGCTTGTAAAGAAGTCTGAATCATTCCTTTTTCTCTTAAGAGATTCCAAATTTTCGGAAAATAAATTTTCAGCATGTTTTCAGCAGCTGTACATTTTTTCTCAGGATTTCTATAAATTTCCCATAGATTTTCATACAGCGTAAACAAAATTTTTTCTGTCACTCCTAACACATCTTCTCCAGCTTCTTTTATAATCTGATAAGTAAACTCATAAATTTTCTTTCGCTCTTTCCAATCCAATCCTAAAACTGTTTTTACGGTTCCTGGAATCCACATAGATTCCCATTTCTTTTCTCCGTTTTTATATTCCGTTTTTCCTCCAATTAAAATTTGTGCTTTCGACTGAAGGCATGTTCCATTACTGATAGTATAAAGATGTTCCTGAAGCTCATAAGGCAGAATCTGATAGTACTCAAGCTGTACTTTTCTTCGTTCCGGCTCTGATCCTTCAAATTTAAAATAGAAGGATTCTTCCGGATGTTTTACCAGATAAAATGCCATTTTAAAAAGTTCTAATCGAGTTTCTGTATTTATCTTTTCAAGTAAATCCTCTTCCTTCCACTGTTCAAACCATTTTACATCTCTCTCAAAGTTTTCGTTTGGAAGTCTTTTTAAATTTTCTTTAAATTCTTTCTCATAAAAGACCATTCCGTTTACTGCCGGCAGACGAAAAATTATGTTCTTAAATTCCTCAATATTCATTAAAAAGCCGTGCATTGTCACATGTGCTCTTCCATCAAAATAATTTCCATTGACTTTCTTTCCCTGCATAACCACCATATTTTTATTTCCAATTGGATAGATTAACAATGCTTTTTCTGGACTGTCCACTTCAATTTCAAGACATTCTTTTTCAATTTTTTCCAGATATTCGATTGGAAATCCAGGACTGTAGCGTAAAACACCAAGTCCATTTCCACTTTTTGTATTTCTGCCTCCAATAAAGTAATACATACCTTTCCCTCCCGATCTCTATTCTACCGTTTTCCTAAACTTCTTCTTTAAGATTTCCTTTAAACTGTTAAAATCAAATAATCCATCTACATCTGTTTCATCTGATTCTTCGTCTTCTTCATAATCTCTTTTTGTCTCTTTTTTGGTTTCTTTTTTAGATTCTTCCTTTTTTTCTGTTGCTGTCGGATAAAGACCTGAATCATTCAACAAATACATAATTGGTTCTTCGATAAACTGAGGATTGTACTCATACTTCCATTCCATTCCATCTGATTCACTGATTCGAACCGGTTCACTTCCAATGGATGCTAATAAACCATAAACCAGTTTGTCTTCTCCGATATAACGGCGGATTGTATTATAAAAGTCCGGGCAGTCCTGACTTAAATACTCCTTGATTGCCATCTGCTTCTTATTGAACTCTTTTAAGTTGAAACCATTCTTGTGAACCAGTTTTGTATATCTTTTGCCATCCCAGGAAAGTGTCTTCTGACAAATGCCTGCCAGTTTTTCATTCTGTTCTAAAAGCAAATCTGCTCTGGTAATTGCAACAAAAATTTTATAATCCTGACCCGCTTTTTTAATTTTCACTTTTGGAAGAAGCTGGTCTAAAATTTCATGGTACTTTGCAACTTCTTTTCCGAGCAATTCATTTGAATCAATCATAAAAATAATGTAAGAAGCATTTAAAATAGAAGAATTCCAATCCATGTTGATACATTCTTCTCCGGAGATGTCATCGTATTTTAATAAAATATTACGTTTTGGAGCAGAAATCATATAATAATTCGCTGGATAAATACCGTTTACC
>UMDV01004314.1_pt1 | contig 12088 bp, 10 predicted proteins | sample 1964571 | NCBI WGS metagenome assembly UMDV01 (sample SAMEA4836002, study PRJEB28245) | human gut metagenome | biome: gut microbiome; material: fecal sample | place: Denmark | collected 2008 | reverse complement strand
TCTGACTTGTTCTAATAGTATGATTAAGATTTATAGTTTAAATGATGTGAATGATGATAAACTTAATCAATTTAATGACTATATTTGCGACCAAATTAGGTGAGACTAATAAATAACAACTAAGATATAATGAAAAGTTCTCCGAGATTCATATTGGCTTGTATTCTGTTGATGCTATCTTTTAGCATAAGTGGAAATGCTATGGATTTCTCTACTTGCATATCTAGTTGTGAATCGACTTGTCAGTTCTCTGAATCATCTTCAGACAATACGAATCATCGTTCTTCTGTAGGTGGTCATCATGTGGATTATGATAACACACAGTCTTTATCCATTTCTGATGTAGAATTGGGTTTTAAGCCTGTTTCCGAAACGAATTCTAATTATCGTCTGCGTAGAATCATTGAAATTAATGACTCTTTGAAAGACATTATTAATAAGTTTTTCTTGTTGAGAGAAAACTCACTGGTATTAGATCAAAGTAAATCCTATTATTCGGATAAGGATCCTCATTATTCCATTATCTGTAGCGAGTATTATGTGTTCGCTCTGAGACGTATCCTTATTTAGTATTTATTCCCTTCCCTTCAATTAGTAATTTACTTTTCATACCCTGTATGAACTGTGTGGCTTTTTTGTATCTAAAAAGTTACCGGGTCTATAGCGTAGTGTGTCTAATTCTGTTGACATTTTTTTCTAAATAACTAAAATTAATATCTTAACAAAAAACTTATTATGGAAACTACTAAAAAAACTCATGTCGTAGGTATAAAGAATGCCGGTATCGTTATTATCTGCTGTTTTATTCTGGCAGTATGTATTTATCATTTCCTATTGGGAAATCCGTCAAACTTTATGAACAATGATCCGAACAATCACCCGTTGCCAGGAAACTTTTTGGGTACCATTTACAAAGGTGGTATTATCGTGCCTGTCATTCAGACATTGCTGTTGACTGTACTTGCATTGAGTATCGAACGCTATTTTGCTCTCCGCTCTGCTTTCGGAAAAGGTTCTTTAGCTAAATTCGTTGCTAATATCAAAGCTGCATTGGCTGAGGGGGATATTAAGAAAGCGCAGGAAATCTGTGATAATCAGAGAGGTTCGGTAGCTAATGTGGTTACTTCTACTCTTCGTAAATATGACGAAATGGAGAAGAATACTGCTTTGTCTAAGGAGCAGAAATTGTTGGCAATCCAGAAAGAGCTGGAAGAGGCTACTGCATTGGAAATGCCTATGATGCAACAGAATCTTCCGATTATTGCCACAATCACTACATTGGGTACATTGATGGGATTGCTCGGTACTGTAATCGGTATGATCCGTTCGTTTGCCGCTTTGTCTGCAGGTGGTGGTGCTGACTCTATGGCTCTGTCACAAGGTATTTCCGAAGCCTTGATTAACACTGCTTTCGGTATCTTGACCGGTGCATTGGCTGTTATTTCCTACAACTATTACACTAACAAAATTGATAAACTGACTTACGGTCTCGACGAAGTCGGATTCTCTATTGTGCAAACTTTTGCCGCTACTCACTAATTCTGCGGACCCTTTAAAATCTATAAATCATGGGTAGAGCGCAAATTAAAAAGAAAAGTACGTTCATAGATATGACCGCTATGAGTGACGTTACTGTATTGCTTCTTACCTTCTTTATGTTGACTTCAACATTCGTGAAGAAAGAACCGGTGCAAGTAAACACTCCGGCTTCCGTATCGGAAATCAAGATTCCGGAGACAAACGTGCTCCAGATTCTGGTAGATCCTAGCGGAAAGATATTTATGAGCCTCGACAAACAGCAGGATATGCAGGCTGTTTTGGAGAGCATGGGTGAAGAGTATGGCATTAAGTTTACTCCGGAACAGCAGAAGCGGTTTACGTTAGCTTCCACTTTCGGAGTGCCTATCAGAAGTATGCAGAGATTCCTCGATCTTCCTGAAGAACAACGGGATAAGATTCTTAAAAACGAAGGAATTCCATGTGATAGTACCGACAACCAGTTTAAGGCATGGGTACGCAATGCGCGTGCAGCCAACGCTGATTTGCGAATAGCTATCAAGGCGGATGCATCTACTCCATACTCGGTGATAAAGAACGTTATGAACTCACTTCAGGATTTGAGAGAGAACCGGTACAACCTGATTACTTCTCTCAAAGGGGAATCTGAAGAATAGAAAGGAGGAAAACAGTATGAGTGCTGAAGTACAAGAGAGCGGCGGAAAAAATGGAAAGAGCAAACAGAAAAAGTTTGCCGTGCGGGTGGATTTCACTCCGATGGTGGATATGAATATGTTGCTGATTACTTTCTTTATGCTTTGTACCACCCTGAGCAAGCCTCAAACGATGGAGATAAGCATGCCGAGTAATGATAAGAGTATAACAGAACAACAGAAGAGTATGGTGAAGGCTTCGCAGGCAATCACATTGCTGCTGGGAGCGGACAATAAGCTCTATTACTACGAGGGTGAACCGAACTATAAGGATTACACTTCGCTGAAAGAGACGAGTTACACTCCGGATGGAATACGTTCCATACTGCTTCAGAAGAATGTGGCTGCCGTGAACAAAGTGAGGGCTTTGAAGCTGCAGAAGCTGGACCTTAAGATTTCAGAAGAGGAATACCGGAAACAGGTTTCCGAAATTAAGAGCGGAAAAGATACGCCGACCGTGATTATCAAGGCGACGGATGACGCTTCTTATAAGAATCTGATTGACGCGCTGGACGAGATGCAGATATGTAATATAGGTAAGTATGTGATTACGGACATTGCCGAAGCAGACGAATTCTTGATGAAGAATTTCGATGAGAAGGGTGCCTTGTCACAGAATCTGGCCGATAAATGATGAACACCTAAAACAGAAAAGTAAAATGGCAAAAATAGATTTGACTTCTTCGGAATGGTGTCAATTGATTTTTGAAGGCAAGAATCAGGCGTATGGTGCCTATAAGATGCGTGCTAATTCGACAAAACGGCATAATCTGGCAATGTTTGCCGTATTGGTCATCGCATTGATCGGGTTTACGATTCCTACGTTGCTCAAGTTGGCAACTCCGAAACAAAAGGAAGTGATGACGGAGGTTACTACTCTGTCGAAATTGGAAGAACCGGAAATCAAGCAGGAAGAGATGAAGCGGGTAGAACCCGTAGCTCCTCCACCCCCTGCATTGAAGAGTTCTATTAAGTTTACGGCTCCCGTCATCAAGAAGGATGAAGAGGTGCACGAGGATAATGAGATCAAGAGTCAGGAAGAGTTGACTTCTACTAAAGTAGCGATCTCCATTGCCGATGTGAAAGGTAATGATGAAGAGAATGGTGCGGATATCGCTGACTTGAAGCAGGTAGTAACACAGGCTGAGCCGGAACCGGAAAAAGTGTTCGATATGGTAGAACAGATGCCTGCCTTCCCGGGCGGAATGCAGGAATTGATGGTTTATCTGGGAAAAAACATCAAATATCCTACCATTGCACAGGAGAACGGAACACAAGGACGTGTTATCATTCAGTTTGTCGTAGAGCGCGACGGTACTATTTCGGATGTGCGTGTGGCACGTGGTGTAGATCCTTATCTGGATAAGGAAGCCGTACGTGTGGTAAAGAGTATGCCGAAGTGGATTCCGGGCAAGCAGAACGGTAAGGCGGTGCGTGTGAAGTTTACAGTTCCGGTAATGTTCAGATTACAATAAAAAGATGATGAAAAGACAATTTTGGCTGATAGGAATCGTTTCGTTGGCGGCATTAAGTGCTTGCCGTTCTAAATCGAAAGACGGACCGACGGATACGTATTCGTCCGGGGTGATAGCTATTGCGGCGGATGAAAGTTTCGAACCCATTGTGCAGGAAGAAATCGATGTGTTTGAGAGTTTGTATCCTTTGGCCGGAATTGTTCCTCGCTACACTACTGAAGTAGAGGCGATTAATTTACTTCTGAAAGACAGTGTCCGGTTGGCAATCGCAACCCGGACACTGACTGAGGAAGAAATGAATTCGTTTCACAGCCGTAAGTTTTATCCTCGTGAGATTAAGCTGGCTACGGATGGACTGGCACTGATTGTGAACCGGGAGAATCCGGATTCATTGTTGAGTGTGCGCGATTTCCGCCGTATCTTGACGGGAGAAGTGAAAGATTGGAAACAGGTAAATCCGGGTTCTCGTCTGAAAGGTATTCGGGTGGTGTTCGACAATAAGAACTCCAGTACAGTACGCTTTGCGATGGATTCGATCTGCAACGGAAAACCGTTGGCAGAAGGAAATGTGAGTGCTTTGAGGACAAATCAGCAGGTGATAAATTATGTAGCGCAGAATCCTGATGCGATAGGTGTGATAGGTGTGAACTGGCTGGGAAACCGCAGTGATACTACCAATCTCTCTTTCAGGGAGGAAATCAGGGTGATGGCGGTGAGTGCCGAAGATGTGGCGACTCCCGGAAACAGCTATAAACCTTATCAGGCTTATTTGTATTATGGCAATTATCCATTGGCACGGCCGATTTATGCAATTCTGAATGATCCTCGCAACGGGCTGCCTTGGGGATTCACTTCTTTTATGACCTCCGACAAGGGGCAGCGCATCATATTAAAATCCGGACTTGTTCCGGCTACTCAGCCGATACGTGTAGTCCATGTGAATGGCGAATAATAACTAAAATTAGAGACTATCATGAAACGAGTACAAATGTTTTTAGCTGGAGCGTTTATAGCAGTTGGGTCGCTCTATGCACAAACTCCTGCCTCCGAATGGAAAGTGGGTGTTGCAAAATTGAAAGAAACTATTCAGGCGAATCCGGCACAAGCGGCCGAAGAGGCTGGACAAATGATAAAAGGCAAGAATAAAAAGAATATAGAGCTGTTGGTGGCTATCGGTGAGGCTTATCTGGAAGCTGGTAAAATACCGGAAGCTCAGCAATATGCGGCTCTTGCCAAAAAAGCAAACGGCAAATCGGCTGATGCGGCCGTATTGGAGGGAGATATTGCCCTCAAACAGAAGAATGCCGGTCTTGCTTCTCAAAAATATGAGGAAGCCATTTACTTTAATCCGCGCTGTGCGGCGGCTTATCTGAAATTTGCAGATATCTATAAGATGGCAAATTCGAGTCTTGCTATCGAAAAGCTGAATCAACTGAAAGCTTTGCAACCGTCTAACACCGGTGTAGACAAGAAGCTGGCCGAGATTTATTATTTGAAGAATGATTTCAGCAAAGCTGCGGATGCTTATTCGCGTTTTGCTATGGGACCGGTAGCTACTGAGGAGGATTTAGTGAAGTATGCGTTTGCTTTATTCTTGAACCATGATTTCGAGAAGTCGCTTGAAGTAGCCAATATGGGACTGCAAAAGAATCCCCGCCATGCTGCGTTCAACCGCCTGGCAATGTATAATTATACTGACTTGAAGCGTTTTGACGAAGCGATGAAAGCTGCGGATATTTTCTTTAATGAAACCGATAAAGCCGATTATTCTTATTTGGATTATATGTATTACGGACATCTGCTGGAAGATTTGAAAAAGTATGATGAAGCTGTGATACAATATGAAAAGGCGGTTCAATTGGATCCCTCCAATACGAACTTATACAAAAACATCTCTGCTGCTTACGAGCGGAAGAATGATTATAAAAAGGCGATCAGTGCTTACCGGAAATATTATGCATCTCTTGATAAGGAAAAACAGACTCCGGACTTACAGTTCCAGTTTGGCAGACTTTATTATGGAGCAGGTACGCAATCTGATTCATTGACAATCACTGTCGAAGAGCGTAAACAGGCTTTGGCGTCTGCCGATTCTGTTTTCCAAGCTATCGCAGTGGCAGCACCGGATAGCTATCTGGGTAATTTCTGGAGGGCGCGTGTCAATTCCGCACTTGACCCCGAGACTACTTTAGGATTGGCTAAACCTTTCTATGAGGAAGTGGCTACTTTATTGGAAAGTAAAAATGATCCTCGTTACAATGCTGCCTTGGTTGAGTGCTACAGCTATCTGGGCTATTATTATTTGTTGGCTATCGAGAATCCGGCATTGAAGGCCGAAGCGAAAGCGAACAAGGAGACGTCTAGGGACTACTGGAGTAAAATTCTGGCTATAGACCCCGCTAATGCTACTGCTAAAAGAGCATTGGATGGCATCAAATAGTGAATAATTTTAGTTGTTTGTCGTGACGGGAGGAGTGGAGAGTGATCTTAGCTCCTCCTTTTTTGCACTTTTTCTATTTATTGCTATTGCAATTTATAATGTCTTTGTCAATGTGAAGCAGTCTATGTCTGGTGCCCAATCGTAGCTGTTGCCGATCCGAATGGTATTGTAACCAGCTTTCAGTTCTACCGGAATTGAGATTTGGCTGTGATTATCGTCCTCTCCCAAAGAGCTGATTTTTGTGATGATACCGTTGACATCTACCTCTATCTGCCGTCCTTTTCCGTGTGAATAGTGGATGGTCATATTATAACGTCCGCCGTCTTCACTATATATTTCGCGCCATTCGGCATAGTTCTCCGGTTTTCCACCAAGAAATCCAACTTTCATTTTGCCGGAGGCTTCTTTGTCATAAGCATACTGGATACCTTTGGTGTTTTTGCCTAAGTCATTGAAAAGAGGCAGGTAGGCCCATTCCGCTTCATACAAGGTCGGTTCCAGGCGTGCCTCACCTTCCATGCGGAGGAACATGGCACTGTGGGCAGGGAGCGTTTGCTCAAAAATACCGGAAAAACTGCCTAAATCACTGTGTCTTACTAAATCACGCACTTTCACATTTCCACCGAATTCCAAAGAAGAGAATGGAACGGAGAACCTACATACGGTGTCGGATGGGTTGTACAATGCTACGGCACGCACATTGCCACGTTTCTGCTCGATATCTTTCACCAATACGTATCCTTCGTTCTCATGTTGTGCTACGTATGCCTGTAATCCCAAAGGATCTTGGTTGAGTGCGATTAATTCCTTATTTTTCAGTAATTCGAGCGAAGAATCCGGCATTTTTTCCAAGTCGCATCCGATGAGTAACGGAGAGCTCATGATACACCATAGGCCGAAATGGGCTTCCTCTTCGGTCGGAGTAAGACCGTTTCCGCCTACTCTGCTATTGTTGCGGAATCCGACCACCATCATATCCATGTCGTTATAATGTCCGTTTCCGGCATAGGCAGACAGGTAGAGGTTCTTCCCGACTACATATTTTAATGAATTCCAATGTGCATTGATATCGCCGCTGATACGCCAGGAAGTTGCTGCGTCTTTGGCCCAAGTGCCGGGGTAAGCCCATCGGCAGATGTTTATGGAAACATTTTTATTCACTTTATCTATGCTGTTGCGGATAGAGGTATATCGTTCTTTCTCATCCAGTCCTAGCACTTCTCCACCGCAATAATCTATTTTGATGAAATCGAAGCCCCAGTCGCCGAAGTATAATTGGGCGTCTTGCGGTTCGTGGCCGTAGATACCAGCTCCTATTCCTATAGAGTCCTTGTTCCAGAGAGAGCCGCACGTTCTAGTCCCTGCATCCGTATAGAGTCCCGCCTTCATTCCCAAACTGTGTATATGGTCTGCCACAGGTTTCATGCCATTAGGGAAACGTTTCTCGTTTGCTTGCATGACTCCGTTTTCATCCCTTTTGCCGAAGTATCCGTCATCTACATTGATGTACTGATAGCCTGCATCTTTCAATCCTTTCTCCACCATGAGGTCGGCCTGATGTTTAATAATGTCTTCGCTGATGTCTACCAGAAAGGCGTTCCACGAACTCCATCCCATAATAGGTGGATTGAACGGTCGTTCGTTCTCTGAAAGAGTGGTTTGGGGCTTTGTACAACTGACGTACAAAAGAGAAGCTACTACTGCTGTAAAGATAAAAGATCTGTTTTTCATGATATAATAGGTTGGTATTTAAAAAACAAAGGGAATAACTTACTGAAAAACAGAAAGCTACCCCTTTGATTGTCGGAATGAGGCGACTCGAACGCCCGACCCCTACGTCCCGAACGTAGTGCGCTACCAACTGCGCTACATTCCGATTGCTTAAGAAGTGGTGTCACCAGGAATCGAACCGGGGACACAAGGATTTTCAGTCCTTTGCTCTACCAACTGAGCTATGACACCTTTCTTGTTTGCGGGTGCAAAGATAAGTATATTTTTTAATACCGCAATAACTTTGGAAGAAATTTTCGCCAATTTCTGATATGGAGAATAATAGTTGTATTTTTTAGATAATATATATCCCGTATCAACTACCTGAATAGCCGATACGGGATTACTTTTTATATACAGAGATATACCTTTACCTTTTACTTAGGTATCTCCTTTTTGGTATTTCCGGTTTCCGGAGATGTATTATTAGGGGTTGCACTTCCGCTTGAAACCTTAGAACTTCCTGACGGAGTAGCACCGGAAGCTGTTGCACCGGAAGCTGTTGCATCAGAAGTTGTCGCATTGGAAGTTGTCGTACTGGCACTACCGGTAGCTACATTCGCAGTTTGAGGCTGTACTTCCCAATGGAACGGTTCGAAATTGGAATTCGGGTCTACCCAAGACGGTTTCTTTGCTGCATAGATGATGAATGGAGCAACAACGACAATGATAGCACCGATAATCAGTACGGAGAACCATACAGTGTTGCTACCTGTAGAAATTTGGCTGGGCGGGATAAAGCTAAGGATAAAGGCAAGCAATGATCCGCAGAAACCGAGTCCGCCGACGAACCACATCAAACCGTTGCCACTCTTACCGATACGGAACGGGCGGTTCAGTTTTTTCATCTTATAACGAAGTGCGATTGCTCCGGAGAACATCAGCAGATACATGATAAGATAAAGAATCACTGTCAGCTGAGACAGGATCTGGTAGAAACTCTGTACAGAAGGCATTACCACAAACAACAGGCTTAATACAGTTACTGCTATACCCTGCACGAACAGAATGTTTTTCTGTACACCCAGTTTGTTTGTTTTCTGGAAGAACGGAGGCATATAACCGGCTTTACCTACGGCAAAGATACCTTTTGACGGACCGGCAACCCATGTCAATACACCTGCCAATACACCGAAGGCAAGGGCGATGGCAATGATCGGTGATAACCAGGAAGCATGGATATACTTGAAGTAGTTGTCAAAACCGACAAGTAAACTCTGAGTCAGGTTAATATCATTTGCGGGGATGATAACACCAAGTGCGAAAGTACCTAGCACAAAGATAAGAACGGTGATAAGCGCACCGATAAATACTGCTTTCGGGTAGTTCTTGGATGGATTATCTACATCTTTCACGTGGATACCGCCCATTTCCATACCGGCATAGAACAAGAAGATACTGGCGGCTAGAACGACATTGTCGAAATTGGTAAAGTCGGGGAAGAAGCTGCTGTCGAAATTCATGTTAGAGTGTCCGCCTGTTGCGAGATAAATGATACCTAGGATAATCAACAATCCGGCCGGAATAATCGTACCGACCAAACCGCCGATTTTAGCCACTTTACCAACCCAGCTCATACCTTTCAGGGAAATAAATGTTGCCAGCCAATAGATGATAAGTACGACGACGAGCGTGTAATACTTGTTGTTTGCCAGTGACATATCATGTACGTCATTCATTCCGATGAAGGCGATGGATACGGCACCGAATGTTAGTACTGTGGGATACCAGATTGTACTTTCAATCCATTGTACCCAAATGGCGAGGAATCCCAGTTTCTTGCCGTAGGCTTCGCCTACCCACCGGAACACACCGCCTTGTTTATCCTGGAACATGGCCGCCAATTCTGCTGCGACGAGCGATGTAGGAATAAGAAAGACAATAGCTGCAAAAAGATAGTAAAAGGCCGAACTCATTCCGTATACGGCCTCGGCCGGTAGTCCACGCAATGATACTACTGCCGTAACGTTCATGATAGCGAGGGTAAACACCCCCAGCTTCACTGCATTTTTAATATTTGCCATAAGTTAAGGTTTTAAGTGAAAAATATTTTAAAGTCAGTGTTATAACAACATTTTGTACGAGATGTTCCCGCAATCTCTTTCAAAGTTCGTTAATTAACATCGTAAGATAAATAGATTGTAATAGAAAAAGGTTACTATCGCGCAATAGTAACCCTTCACTTTTTATCGGGAAAGTCTTTTAATCGACGATCGTGATATGATTCTGACCGAATACATTCAGTCCTAGTTTGTTCATAATGTACTGGATAGCCAACTGTGCTTTTACAGAGTTACCCGATCCATCCAAAGGAGGAGCGAATGCTGCGATACCGAACTGTCCGGGCAACACACCCATCACACCACCTCCTACACCTGTCTTGGCAGGAATACCGGAAGTATACATCCAGTCGCCGGTATGTTCGTAGAAACCTACCGCGGCAATCATGGCTGTGATTTTGGGAGACAAGCTGGCGTCGAACACTTCTTTCTTGGTCACCGGATTCACACCGCCGTTGGCGATTGTTCCGGCAGCGATGGAAAGCTGCAATGCGGTCACTCCCAATGAACATTGACGCGTATAAAGGTCTAGAGACATATCCGGATCATCATAGATACGGTTGTAGTTCTTCAGTAGCCAAGCAATGGAACGGTTGTTGAAGTTAGTATCCGATTCGGACTTATACAATTCGTCTATCAGTTGAGGAGCACTGCCGCACAAGTCGGTTATGTTTCCTACGATGGCGTCCCATTTCTTGACAGAGTCGCCTATTGGTTTCACCATACTGCAAGCGGAGATGGCGCCGGCGTTTACCAATGGAGTAGACGGGTGGTCGTTTTCCAGCAAGATGGCGATGATAGAGTTGAAAGGCAAGCCTGTCGCGTCAGCTCCGATCTTGTCCAATATTTCCTTAGCGCCATATTGACGCAGAGCCAGGATAGCCGTATGTACTTTGGATACGGATTCTATTCCGAAGCGGTAGTCGGTATCCCCCACATGGATGGTCTGTCCGTTGAGCAGGCAGACACTGATTCCAAAGAGATCTTTGTTGACATTGGCCAAGTAAGGGATATAGTCGGCATTCTTGCCTCCCGTATTCGTCTTTACCTGATCGTATGCCTCCTGTACCACTTCTTGCAATTGAGCGAGTGTTACTTTTTTATTCATAGATCTTTTATTTTTTAGCTGTTTTACGACGGCCGCCGTGGTTGAATATTTTAGCTTCTACCGGAAGATTCTTTTCTTGTGCTATGCGGGTAGGAGTAGGATAATCCAATTTTTCCAGTTCTGTGATGGCGTTCTTGATGTCGCCCAGCAACATATCTGCCATATCGCGGCTGAATCCCTGACGGACAACGACGCGCATCACTACATAATCTTCCAGTTTGGAAGGCAATGTATAAGCCGGAACCATCCAACCGTGTTGAGACAGTTTATCCTGCAAATCATACAAAGTCCATTTAGCGTTCTTTGCATATTCTGGTTTCAGATACCAGATGAACAACGGGTTTACCACTTCGTTAGAGTAGTTGACGAACGGAGCCATCTTGGCTATTTCGTCATGGATGTATTTAGCGATCTGCAAAGAGTTGTACTGTACTTCTTTATAACCTTGGAATCCTAAACGGATGAACTGGTAGTACTGTCCCAGAATCTGAGCAGCCGGGCGAGAGAAGTTCAAACCTACTTGAGTGATGTTAGCACCCAGATAATTTACACTGAACGACATCTCTTCTGGCAGATATTCTTTGCCTTTCCAAACCACCCAACCGAGTCCCGGATATACCAGACCGAACTTATGACCGGATACACTGATGGAAAGCACCCATTTCAGGCGGAAGTCCCATTTTGTTTCCGGGTAAAGGAACGGAAGGATAAAACCACCGCTGGCAGCGTCTACGTGGATAGGAATGTCATAACCAGTCTTGGCGTTGTAAGCATCCAGTGCTTTGTCCAATGCTTCTACGTCATCGTTCAGTCCAGTCCATGTAACACCCTGGATAGGTACGATACAAATTGTATTCTCATCACACATCTTCAAGGCTTCTTCGGGATCGAGTGTGGTTTTGTCAAGTGTCAAAGGCACTTCACGCATTTCAATCTGCCACAACTGTGCAAATTTCTCCCATACAACCTGGAAACCTGTAGAAATAACAAAGTTCGGTTTATCAAACGGTTTACCTTGAGCCTGT
>UMDV01042717.1_pt1 | contig 12090 bp, 10 predicted proteins | sample 1964571 | NCBI WGS metagenome assembly UMDV01 (sample SAMEA4836002, study PRJEB28245) | human gut metagenome | biome: gut microbiome; material: fecal sample | place: Denmark | collected 2008 | reverse complement strand
GAGCAGGGGGTCGTGGGTTCGAATCCCGCTACCCCGACAAAAGGTTGATAATTAAACAAGATAAACGTTTAAATTATCAACCTTTCTCTTATTAATTAACTTCTATCCTACGCTTATTATGAAAACACTATCAGTGAAAAAAGTCAATAACTCTGCAATTACTTCGGCAGAACAGATACCTACAATATTTGATATAGAACAAATACCATTCCACCAGATAGACTGCATCAACTGGAAAGACTATCCATATCACCCTGACGTTAAATTCAGAATAGCTCATACTGGAAATGCTATTTTATTGCATTATTGTATAACAGAACAGAGTGTACGTGCAACAGCTCCGGAGGACAACGGAAGAGTATGGGAGGATTCATGTGCAGAATTTTTTGTACAGCCCGGAACAGACAACCAATATTATAATTTTGAATGTAACTGTGCAGGTACATTACTGATAGAATACGGAAAGCCAGGCAACCGAGAACACGCTCCATTGGAAACTGTGGGACAAGTTACACGCTGGGCTTCATTAGGAAGAACTCCCTTTGAAGAGCGTTTAGGAGAATGTTCATGGCAACTTGCCTTAAGAATCCCCATATCCGCCTTCTTCCACCATTCACTGACATCACTTGACGGAATGAAAATGAAAGCAAATTTTTATAAGTGCGGAGACAAACTTCAGACTCCTCATTTTTTATCATGGAGTCCTATTGCACTCCCCTCCCCATGCTTTCACTGCCCCGATTTCTTCGGAGAAATAACATTTGAATCAAATAAGTAAAAACAATGCTACTGATATCTCTCATTACAGCAGTACAAGTAATTCTCATCATCAAAATATGGATGATGACAAGCGATGTGCGTAAAATCCGACAGAAACTGAACGAACCACAAGCCGAAAACCGCAAAATAACAGAAGCACAGTTAAAAGCTCTGGAAGGAAAAACAGAAGAAGCTTATGCCTTATATAAAGAAGCATATTACTATAGTGTAGTAACATTCTTCAATGAGCTTGAAAACAAAAATCTGAAAGATACAGAAGCAAAAGAGAAAGCTTGGGAAGAAGGATTCAATGAAATAGTTTCCTACTATTCCGGACAGATAAGCCGACTTGGCAATTACAAACTGCCCGAAGAGGCATTGTACACTTATGCTCAGATAAGTGCACGAATCGGGAAACTATAAACTATACAAATCTATGACAGACTTTGCAGCAATCGACTTTGAAACAGCAAACAAGGAACGCTCCAGCGTATGTAGTGTGGGAATTGTTATCGTAAGGAACGGAGAAATTACCGAAAAGCTATATCGGCTGATACGTCCCTACCCTAACTATTATAGCTACTGGAACACACAAGTACATGGCTTGACGTTTCAAGACACAGCCTGTGCGCCAACATTCCCTGAAGTATGGAAAGAGATTGATCCTATAATAGCCGGATTACCCTTAGTAGCGCATAACAGCCCTTTTGATGAAGGGTGTCTGAAGGCAGCATTTCAAGCATACAACATGGAATATCCTGATTATACATTTCACTGTACCTGTAGAGCCTCCAGGCGGACATTCGGAAAAAGTCTTCCCAATCATCAGCTACAAACAGTAGCTCTAAAATGTGGCTACGATTTATCACACCACCATCATGCGCTTTGTGATGCAGAAGCTTGTGCACAAATAGCTATTAACATCCTATAAAAAAGTACGCCACCCTGTCAATAACATTGACAAGGTGGCGTGAACTCTCTATCTTTACTACCTGTTATTTTCTTAGCATCAAATTTTTAAAAGGAGTCGGATATGGAGTTTCAAATTCCATCAGTTCACCTGTAACAGGATGATAGAAGCATAGCTTAAACGCATGGAGTGCCAAGCGTCCCAAAGGATTCACTTCACAGCCATAACGTTCATCTCCTACGACCGGATGTCCCAGTGACTGCATGTGTACACGAATCTGGTTCTTACGACCTGTTTCCAACTGCAATTCTACCAGCGAATAGCCATTAGCGCGTTTTATGGTACGGTAGTGAGTAACCGAATATTTTCCACCATCATCAACTGGAGAAGAACTTACATACAACTTACGGTCGGTAAGCCAAGATTCCACAGTACCCTGATCTTTTTCCATATCTCCCATCACGATAGAAACATAACGGCGATCGCGCACAATATCATGCCAGTTATCACGTAATGTATGTTGTGTCTTTTCATCTTTGGCATACATCATAATACCCGATGTTTCACGGTCTAACCGATGCACTACAAACACACGATTATTGCGATGCTGACGTTTTACATACTCATTCAATATATGCTGAGCCGTCTTTTCCTTCTGATGATCTGTCGCAACAGAAAGAAGACCTTCCTTTTTCTCCACTACTATCAGATAAGCATCCTCATACAAGATCTTCAGCATCGGATGACGGAACTCATGCTTGTTCTTCTCGCGGCTTATCTGCACCTTCATTCCCGGCTTTAACGGATAATTATATAATGTCTGGATATTATTATCGACCAGTACGACACGATTGGTAAGCAAAGCCTTCACACGAGTGCGACTTATCCCCGCCATCTTCTTCATCAGAAACTCCATCAGTTCGGCAGGTTCCGTCACATTATATACAGTATATTTAGCAGCAGCACGCGCTACAGGACGCCCGCTTGTATTTCTATCTCTTCTTGACATATCTTCTTATTGATATAATTTATCTTTTCTCCAATAATACCACATTTTCTACATGATGCGTATGCGGGAACATATCTACCGGTTGTACGGCCATTACTTTATATTTAGTATCAAGCAACTGAAGATCACGTGCCTGAGTAGCAGGATTACAACTTACATATACAATACGCTTAGGCTCGGCAAACAGAATTACATCTATCACATCGTTATGCATACCCGCACGTGGAGGGTCGGTAATAATTACATCCGGACGACCATGTTCATTGATAAAATCCTGCGTCAAGATATCTTTCATATCACCGGCATAGAACAGTGTATTCTCAATACCGTTTATCTGAGAATTAACTTTTGCATCCTCAATAGCTTCGGGAACGTATTCTATACCAATAACCTTCCTTGCCTGGCGGGAAACAAAGTTTGCAATCGTACCCGTACCGGTATAAAGGTCGTACACCAGTTCGTTGCCAGTCAGCCCTGCGAAGTTGCGAGCTACTTTATAAAGATTATATGCCTGTTCTGAGTTTGTCTGATAAAAAGATTTCGGACCGACTTTAAAGCGCAACCCTTCCATTTCCTCAAAGATATGGTCATTACCCTTAAATACTTCGACATCCAAATCGCCAATAGTATCATTGCATTTATTATTGATGACATAAAGCAATGAAGTAATCTGAGGGAACTTATCTGCAACAAACTGCAACAACACTTTCATCTTATCCAGTTCCGCATCCGAAGTAATCTTACATTGCAACAACACCATAAGTTCTCCTGTAGAGGAAGTACGCACCATCATATTACGGAGCATACCTTCCTGACTGCGCAAATCGAAGAACTCATAATTATGTTCGTAAGCAAAATCGCGGATTGCATTACGAATCTGATTGGAAATATCATCCTGCAACCAACACTTTTCGATAGCAAGTACCTTATCGAAAGCTCCCGGAATATGGAATCCGACAGCATTCATCTGATCATACTTCACGTCCTGCTTGACTTCTTCTTCGGTAAGCCAACGTTTATTAGAGAAAGTAAACTCCAGCTTGTTACGATAGAACATTGTTTTCTCTGAGCCAAGAATAGGCATAAACTCAGGTAATTCCACTTTTCCGATACGAGTCAGGTTATCATACACCTGCTTCTGCTTATAACGAATCTGATCTTGATAAGAAAGACACTGCCACTTACATCCGCCACAAACGCCATAATGCTGGCAAAACGGTTCGGCACGCATTGACGACTTTTCGTGAAATTTTACTGCAACAGCTTCCGCGTAATGATTTTTTTTACGCTTTATCTGTAAATCGACTACATCTCCAGGAACTACATAAGGTACGAATATTACCAAATCGTTTACCTTAGCAACTGCCTTCCCTTCGGCAGCTACATCTGTTATTGTTACTTTTTCCAGTAAAGGAAGTTCTTTTTTCTTTCTTGCCACGTCTATTTTATATAAATCCGATTTGGGAGCAAAGTTACAAAATAATCCCAATAATCTGTCACGAATTTGAAAGAAGTTGATTTTGCAAAGTCTATATTACAAAACATACAATAAAAATCTCTCTTTTCATTTGGATATTCATAAAATATATATAGTTTTGCGAGCGTTAAATTCTTTTACAAAGAACCATTACAACTAGAAAAACATAAATAAACCTTAATAAACCTTTTAATAAAATGGAAAAGAAAAGAATCTATACTTTCGGAAACGGACATGCTGAAGGTAAGGCAGATATGAGAAATCTTTTGGGTGGCAAAGGAGCCAACCTTGCAGAAATGAACTTAATCGGTGTTCCTGTTCCTCCCGGATTCACAATTACAACAGAAGTTTGCAATGAATATTTTGAAAAGGGTAAAGACGATGTAGTTGCTCTCCTAAAAAACGATGTAGAAAAATCTATCGCCGGAGTGGAAGAACTCATGAAATCTAAATTCGGTGATGTAGAAAATCCATTACTTGTTTCTGTTCGTTCTGGTGCAAGAGCATCTATGCCAGGAATGATGGATACAATCTTAAATCTTGGACTCAACGACAAGGTTGTTGTCGGCCTGGCAAAGAAAACCGGTAACGAACGCTTTGCATGGGATTCATACAGACGTTTCATACAAATGTACGGTGATGTCGTACTTGGCATGAAACCAACAAATAAGGAAGATATCGATCCGTTCGAAGCTATCATAGAAGATGTAAAGAAAGCAAAAGGTGTACGCCTGGATAACGAACTGGGAGTAGCCGAACTGCAAGAACTGGTAGTACGCTTCAAAGCTGCTGTAAAAGCTCAAACCGGACAAGACTTCCCAGAAAATGCTTACGAACAACTTTGGGGAGCTATCTGCGCAGTATTCGATTCATGGATGAACGAACGTGCCATTCTTTACCGCAAGATGGAAGGTATCCCTGCAGAATGGGGAACAGCTGTCAACGTACAGGCCATGGTATTCGGTAACATGGGTGATACATCAGCTACCGGAGTTTGCTTCTCTCGTGATGCTGCAACTGGTGAAGATTTATTCAACGGCGAATACCTGATCAATGCACAAGGTGAAGACGTAGTAGCAGGTATCCGTACTCCTCAGCAAATTACAAAAATAGGTTCTCAACGCTGGGCTGCCCTACAGGGTATTTCAGAAGAAGAACGCGCTAGCAAATATCCGTCAATGGAAGAAGCTATGCCGGAAATATATAAAGAACTCGATGCATTACAGACAAAACTGGAAAACCACTACCATGATATGCAAGACATGGAATTTACCGTTCAAGAAGGTAAACTCTGGTTCCTCCAGACACGAAATGGTAAACGTACAGGCGCTGCTATGGTCCGCATCGCAATGGAAATGCTTCAGCAAGGACTGATTGACGAAAAGACTGCTATTTTACGTTGCGAACCTAACAAATTGGACGAACTGTTGCACCCAGTATTTGACAAAGAAGCTCTGCGTAAGGCAAAAGTTTTAACTCGTGGTCTTCCAGCATCTCCGGGAGCAGCATGCGGTCAGATTGTATTCTTTGCAGAAGATGCTGCACAATGGCGTGCAGACGGACACCGTGTTGTATTGGTACGTATTGAAACTTCTCCTGAAGACCTTGCCGGTATGACTGCTGCTGAAGGTATCTTAACCGCACGAGGAGGTATGACTTCTCATGCAGCTGTTGTAGCACGAGGCATGGGTAAATGCTGTGTATCAGGTGCAGGCGCAATCAACGTAGACTATAAAGCACGCACTGTAGAAATAGACGGTACAGTTTTGAAAGAAGGTGATTTTATCTCTTTGAACGGAAGTACCGGTGAAGTTTATGCAGGAGAAGTTCCTACCCGCGCAGCTGAACTGTCAGGCGACTTCGCTAAACTGATGGATCTTTGTGATAAGTATACTCGCCTGAAAGTACGTACCAATGCTGATACTCCAAGAGACGCAGAGGTTGCACGCAGTTTCGGTGCTACCGGTATCGGACTTTGCCGTACAGAACATATGTTCTTCGATAACCAGAAGATTATTGCCATGCGTGAAATGATTCTTGCTCCTGATGTAGAAGGCCGCAAGAAAGCACTTGCCAAACTGCTTCCATATCAGAAAGCTGACTTCAAAGGTATCTTCAAGGCTATGGACGGATGTCCGGTGAACGTACGTTTGCTCGATCCTCCTTTGCATGAATTCGTACCTCACGATCTGAAGGGACAGGAAGAAATGGCAAAAGCAATGAACGTTACGGTAGAATATATCCGCCAGCGTGTAGAAAGTTTGTGCGAACACAACCCAATGTTAGGACACCGCGGTTGCCGTCTGGGTAACACTTATCCGGAAATTACAGAAATGCAGACACGTGCTATTTTGGGTGCTGCCTGCGAACTGAAAAAAGAAGGTTACGATCCACATCCAGAAATCATGGTTCCATTGACCGGTATTCTTTATGAATTCGAAGCACAGGAAAAAGTAATTCGCAGTACAGCTGCCGAATTGTTCAAAGAAGAAGGCATAGAAGTACCGTTCAAGGTAGGTACAATGATTGAAATACCACGTGCTGCCCTGACAGCCAACCGAATTGCTTCACGTGCAGAGTATTTCTCATTCGGAACTAATGACCTTACTCAGATGACATTCGGATATTCACGTGATGATATTGCCTCTTTCTTACCTGTATATCTGGAAAAGAAAATCCTGAAAGTAGACCCATTCCAAGTTCTCGACCAAAACGGTGTTGGACAATTAGTAGAAATGGCAGTTGAAAAAGGCCGTTCAGTACGCCCAGATCTGAAATGTGGTATCTGTGGTGAACATGGAGGTGAACCATCTTCTGTTAAGTTCTGCCATAAAGTTGGTCTGAACTACGTAAGTTGCTCTCCATTCCGCGTGCCTATCGCTCGTTTGGCTGCGGCGCAGGCTGCTATTGAGGAAGCATAAGCAATATAGGATAATATTTGATTTAGGCTGTAACGAACTGTTTATCAGGCGTTACAGCCTAAGTTGTTTTTAGGCGGTTCGTACATTTGTCCGCAAAAAATGAGCCAAATAAACGGTACTTGCATACACCACGCATACACTTTTGAACAGTGGCGCATACACCAACGCATACACCATTTAATAACTTATAAATCAATCTGATATGGCAACATTTAAAGTAGTCGTAAGAAAAAAGAGAGCTGACGGATTTTATCCAGTGTACATTCGTGTTGTCCACCGTTCAAGAATGGGCTATATTAAAACCGATAAACTCATTACGGACAAGCAAATCACCAAGAATGGCGAAATCAAGGATATTGTGGTCTACGAATATTGTTCACGAGAAATCCTACGTTATAGCGATATGATAAACCGTAAGGATGTCTCAAATTATTCTGTTGCTGAACTAATTGAATTTCTTATCCATTCAGATGAAGAAATATGTTTTAGTGACTATGCTACAAAATTCATTAACCGTATGGCTTCTGAAGGACATGAACGTAATGCTAAGAACTATCGTCTGGCTGTAAACCACCTTGAAAGATATTTGGGAACAACCAGAGTGATGTTTACTCACTTGTCATCTTCTGTTTTGACAAGATGGATTAATAGCCTTTCGTTGACGAACAGGGCGAAAGAAATGTATCCGACTTGTTTAAGACAGATATTCAAAAGGGCACTTATAGAGCTGAACGATGAAGAACGTGGTATCGTGCGAATCAAATACAATCCTTGGTTAAAGGTATCTATTCCTAAATCTGACAGTACGGTTCAAAGGGCCATCAGTGCAGAGGCATGTAGGGAATTCTTCAATCGCCCCCTACCGGAAACCAAAATGATTTCCTCTCTTCCGGAACTGGGCCGAGACGTGGCACTCCTATCTTTGTGTCTGGGTGGAATAAACACCGTAGATATTTTTGAGCTTAAAAAAGAAAACTACAAGGATGGTATTATCGGATATAAAAGAGCTAAGACAAAGCACAGCCGGAAAGACGAAGCCTATATTGAAATGCGCGTGGAACCGTTCATTCAGGCCACATTTGACAAATATCTTTCAGACGAGAATGATGAATATCTTTTCAAATTCCATAAGCGTTACAGTAACCCGGACAGTTTCAATGCCAACGTTAATATTGGAATCAGAAAGATATGTGCCGATATGGGAATGAAGAAGGAGGATTACTACTGTTATTACACTTTCCGTCATACATGGGCTACAATTGCCCAAAATGACTGTGATGCCAATCTGTATGAAGTTGCTTTCGGCATGAATCACAGCCATGGACTGAATATAACAAGAGGCTATGTCAAGATAGATTTCACTCCTGCCTGGGAACTCAATGCAAAAGTGATTGACTTCATTTTCTTCAGCAGCAAGAAGAGCAAGCAAGGCAAGGCACGTGACTTCGAGACACCGGCAGACAAGATGTTCCGCATCACAAAGAAGATGATGATCTATGGCCGTGCATATTTCAAAGGTGACGTAATCGGTGAAATAACAGATATTGGTTTCAGTAATGTGGACCAGGTTATCGACAGACTGGTTGAACAGTTACCTAAGGATATCCCTACCGGATGTATGGTTCAGTTCCGTCTTATGAATTGTGATTCCAAGAAGGAAGTTGTATATGAAAGAAGCAAGGGAAAAGGTTTCATGTAATCGGCAAAACTGAACAAGCCATTAACACAAAGGGAGGATTCTACTTATCTTTATCAGAACCGTACCATTTATCATATTGGTGCGGTTCTTTTCTATTTGTCCAGTTGGTTCCAGGGCATGATTTCACGACCTATAACTATGGCAAAGACAAGTACGATAAGCTTCCATATAAGTATGACAGTCTTCTTTACTAGCCATACAGCCAGACGTATGGAAATCCTCAAAAGCCAGAATACCAGCTTCAGGAGCAGCATACCGATAATAAGTACCGGCAGCAGATATATAATCAACAGCAGTTCAAACATGATGTATAATATTTATGAGTATAAGAGCTTATTAATTATATAAATATACTAAAAATCAATGAGATACAGAAATTTACGCAACACTATTTTCTTGTTGTTCGAGTAAATTTTTACTGATTATCAGTGCTATATCACCATGATAACAAAGCATCTCTAGACTCTGAAAACAAGGTTGTTCTGTCTGAATGTTTCTGCAATACAGTTCAGATAAAATAAGATTTCCCGATAGCCATTTCATCAGCTGAATCAGCTACAAGATTATATTTTCCCTTTTATTGGGATTCCAATAACTTAGATAAGCAGGTTACTTTTACCATACTATCATGGTATCGGGACTACATATTATATTGGATATAGGTTTTATGAGAACAATATCCATTTATCCTGTATAACTACATCTTGTGTGTTTTTGAAACTTTGGTTTATCCAACCGAAGAATGTAAAACATTGCTTTCTGACTACCGAAATTAGTATAATTCAAAGATTAAATAACACTTGTAGCATCTGTTTCTGAATACACGGGAATTGGTTTCAAAAGTCTTAGAAGTTTATATAACAATAATCCGCTATATGGATATTCCAAAACAACCGGATGCTACAGCACATGGTAAGCCGGAATATGCCTCCAAAGAATTGTGTTGCAGATTTCGGTTTGCAACAGTTTTCTCCGGTAAATTTGGGTGTAATAATCATTCCCGGATGGCATCGTTCTGCCGTGCAGAGTTTTCCAAGCAAGTTGTACTTTTGTGGCCACAAAACTCCGTTTCGTACTCACAAAAGTAACTTGCCGAATGCTGGCGCATCGGAGCGGCTGGCCGCTGTTTCGTACGACGAAAGATGGTCCGGGAAACCTAACCACCAATGTATCCAAGTATGAAGAATCAGAGAACCAAGTACATCAAGGTAAGGATGACACCGGAGGAAGTGCAACAGTTTAAGGAGAAATCTGCCTCCTATTCATCTGTGAGTCATTATATACGCTCGGCACTGGCAGAGTATTCAAATATCGGAACCAAAAGGCAACTCGAACTGATGAATGACCTCGGTCTGTTGTATCGCAAATATCAGAATGAACTTTCCTGGGCAGGAGGAAACCTTAATCAGTCAGTTAAACGTGCCAATGAGCTTGCGGTAGCCGGGTTACTCGCTCCCGGCTATATTCAGGAAGTTCTGTTACCTGTTATCCTCGAAACTCAGGAAATATTGAACCGAATAAAGAAAGACCTTGATTCTCTGACACAGAAAGCTGTCAGAATCTGAGTTATTAGTTACACGGTATTCAATCATTTCAGATATTATTATTGTGTAACCGTAGATTAATGAGCCTGAAGTATTTCGGTTACTCAGTAACTTAAACCATGATAATTAGGATTCAATATGATAGCAGCCATATTACCGGGAAGCACGAACTTCCATGCTGTCGGTTACAATGAACATAAAGTCTCGAAAGGTGTTGCACGGCTTATCGAGATTCAGAATTTCGGTTCACTCGGAACATTTCACAAACCTACCCCGAGTGAACTGGTCGGTTATCTCCAGAAGTACAGTTCACAGAACAGCAGAATCAGAAAACCGCAGTTTCATGTGGCCATATCATGCAAGGGACACGAAATGTCGGAAGATGAGTTGCTGGATTTTGCACACCAGTATCTCAAAGAAATGGGATACGGAGAATCCGGTCAGCCGTTGCTTGTTTATTCTCATTATGACACGGAGAATACCCATCTTCATATCATCACTTCGAGAGTGGCACCTAATGGAAGAAAGATTCAGCACAGCCATGAACGCAGACGTTCCCAGGAGGTAATAGACCGTATTCTTGGTAACGACAGGAAGAAGAAAACGGAAAATGACATTAATTTGGCCAAGCTATACACGTTCTCTTCATTTGCCCAGTTCAAGGCAATAATGGTTTCCATGGGATATGAAGTCTATCAGAAAGATGGGAATGTACTCGTCAAGCATGGTGGAAAGGTTCAGAAGGAAATCCCTTCTTCAGAAATAGAAAGTCTTTTCAAGAGCGGTTATCGGGAAAGGACACGTTGCCGTCAGCTCAGAAGTATATTAAAGAAATACCGTGACGTAAGTTCCAACAAGGAGGAACTGCAGAAGGAACTGAAAACGAAGTTCGGTATTGACATTGTGTTCTTCGGCAAGAAGGATGCACCATATGGGTATATGCTCGTTGATCATGCAAACAAGACCGTCATTCATGGTGCAAGAGTGCTGGCTGTAGAGGAACTTCTGGACTTCGCTACTCCTGAAGAGCGGTTCAACCGGATTGAGGACTATATTGACCGGTTACTTACACTAAATCCTAAGATTACCCAGAGTGAAATATACCATAAAATAAGGAAGCAGCGTGCCTATATCAAGAAAGGCATCATCTATTTTGATGGCCAAAGCCGTCCGTTGAAACCTTTTATGGCAGAAGCTATCGACCGTAACAACCGTATAGCCATGGTTGAAATGTTCAGCCCGGCTACTGAGGCTGAACGGGATTTGCTTTGTAAGATATTCAAGGTTTCACGGACAGATTTAGTAGATATATCTCCGGAAAGAACACACTACTACACAAATGCAGTGAATCGGTTGCGTGTAATATTCAATGATGGAACTGTTTTCTCAGTCAGAAACCGACTGCATGAAGAAGGTTTCACTATCCGTCTAGAAGAGGGTGCAACTTATGCCATTAATTTCAAGCAGCATACTATTATAAATCTTACTGAAGAAAACTTCAATCTTGACCGGCTAATAAAACCTATAAAACAGCCTGTTAAGCTATTGGAGCGACATAAGCATCTGCAAAACAAGAAGCCCAATACATTTCTCTCCGGCAAAGGTAAATTGCACGATTTTGGCGGTGGCAGCCATGGCGAGAAACGTGAGTGGGAAGTTGGATATAGAGGCAATTATAATGATATTGATGACGGATGTTCTATTAAAAGATGAAGTTGAGCTTTTCTATGACACTGTCCAAAATTTTGTGTAAATGGAAACAGGATTCAGT
>UMDV01018564.1_pt1 | contig 12113 bp, 10 predicted proteins | sample 1964571 | NCBI WGS metagenome assembly UMDV01 (sample SAMEA4836002, study PRJEB28245) | human gut metagenome | biome: gut microbiome; material: fecal sample | place: Denmark | collected 2008 | reverse complement strand
GGCCAGCCGATCATTATGCTGGCTGACCGTCAGAGTACAGGCGGCTATCCGAAGATCGGTACTGTGATCACGGTGGATTTTGCAAAGATTGCCCAGGCCCGGCCTGGACAGAAGATCCGTTTTATTGAGGTGAGTCTGGATCTTGCCCAGGATCTGTATATCCGTGAGCTGAATGAGCTGAATGCTCTGGATGAAAGACTGAATTCAGATTGCTGATCAATCTGAATTCATGAGCAAGTAGCGAAAGCGGATTGCGAATATCCGCTTTACAGATTAATCATACATACCACAAAATTTTTTTAAGAAAGGTGAGTACGAATATGAAGATTGTTGTATTGGATGGCTACACAGAGAACCCTGGAGATTTAAGCTGGGACGCATTAAAAGAGCTTGGAGAGGTTACTGTTTATGACAGAACTTCCTATGAGGAATCCCCGCTGATTGCTGAGCGTATCGGAGACGCTGAGATCGTTATCATCAATAAAACTCCGATCTCCAAAGAGACAATTGACAAATGCCCGAATATCAAGCTGATCGCTGTTCTGGCTACCGGCTATAATGTAGTGGATTACAACTATGCAAAAGAAAAAGACATTCCGGTTGTAAATGTGCCTACCTACGGAACCCAGATCGTTGGTCAGTATGCTCTTGGCCTTCTTCTTGAGATCTGTTCTCACTATGGTCATCATGATGAGACTGTTAAGGCTGGTAAATGGGAAAATAATGCAGACTGGTGCTACTGGGATTATCCGATGATCGAGCTTTATGGAAAGACTGCCGGTATCATTGGCCTTGGTAGAATTGGACAGGCTACTGCCAAGCTTCTGAATGCGCTGGATATGAAGGTTCTTGCTTATGATGCTTATCAGAGTGAGGCTGGTGCAAAGCTTGCTGAGTATGTTTCTCTTGACGAGCTGTTTGCACAGTCTGATGTGATCTTCCTTCACTGCCCGCTTTTCCCGGAGACAGAGGGTATGATCAATAAAGAGAATATCGCGAAGATGAAGGATGGTGTTATCCTTATCAACAACAGCCGTGGTCAGCTGGTTGTTGAGCAGGATCTTGCGGATGCTCTGAACAGTGGCAAGGTTTATGCTGCTGGTCTTGATGTTGTTTCTACTGAGCCGATCAAAGGGGATAACCCGCTTCTTAAGGCTAAGAACTGCATCATCACTCCGCATATTTCCTGGGCTGCGCAGGCTTCCAGACAGAGAATTATGGATATTACGGTTGATAATATCAAGGCTTTTCTGGCTGGTAATACAGTTAACAGAGTTAATAAATAAGTATTTTTCGATGTTTCGATTTCCTATGTATGATGTGTGAGGGAAAGGCGGCTGTCTCGGTTTGGGGTGGCCGTCTTTTTCTGTGCATGGAAGGAGTGTGCGCAGGGTGGAAGGAGCGTACGCTGGGATGGTGGAACGAACGTACGCCGGGATGGTGGAACGAACGTACGCCGGGGATGTGACATCGGTTCGGGCAGGGCTCCGTCGGCGGATACTGCTAAGGCTCCGTGAATCGGCTAAAATCATTGTGCCAGGGGCTGAACTCGCCTTCGGCTCAAACAGCAGCCCCTGGCACAATAACGCCGATTCCCGCAGCCCAAGCAGTATCACACCTCCTCCACAGCAGCCCGAACCGATGCCACATCCCCGGCTGAAACTCCAACCGCAAGGGACGGAAGCGGACGTTTGCGTCCTGTCCTGAATTGTGAAAACGTGGCTGTATCGGCATAACGCCTCACATGCAACACCGAAGAATACAGCAACCAGTTCGGCACAGCGTCCCACGTCCAACACCGAAGCATACAGACAAAAGTCAACACCCTCCCGTCCTCCACAACCAAGAACTCCTTAAAAAAGGCCCAGGGGTGTGCAGAGGGGCGCGGCCTTGTGCCCCTTTGCGGTTTCCTTTTTCACAAAAAAATAGCCCCTACATCTCAAAGATGTAAGAGCTAAATTCGCTGGATGGAGAAGGATTCGAACCTTCGAAGGCGGTGCCAACAGATTTACAGTCTGCCCCCTTTGGCCACTCGGGAATCCATCCGTGAACAACAAGTGTATTATATATAACATTTTTTAAAATTGCAAGCTTTTTCTCAAAAAAAATAAAATTCTCACAACACCAGCATTTTTGGCAAAACACTGGACTTACCAAAAGAAATCTGCTATTATGAGTACGGTTGGATATAAAGGACACGGTTCTTTTCCGTATCCTAATACAGGTTAGGAGGATTTTATCATGTTAGTAAACGCAACAGAAATGCTGAAAAAAGCAAAAGCAGGCCATTATGCAGTTGGTCAGTTCAACATCAACAACCTTGAGTGGACAAAAGCTATCCTTCAGACAGCTCAGGAGCTCAACTCTCCGGTTATCCTTGGTGTTTCCGAGGGTGCTGGTAAATATATGACAGGTTATAAGACTGTTGTAGGTATGGTTAACGGTATGATGGAGGAGCTGAACATCACTGTTCCGGTTGCTCTTCATCTTGACCACGGCAGCTACGAAGGATGCCTGAAATGTGTTGAGGCTGGTTTCTCTTCCATTATGTTCGATGGATCTCATTATCCGATCGATGAGAACGTAGCTAAGACTAAAGAGCTGGTTAAGATCGTTGCTGAGCACAACATGTCTCTTGAGGCAGAGGTTGGTTCCATCGGCGGCGAGGAAGACGGTGTTATTGGTATGGGCGAGTGTGCTGATCCTAAGGAGTGCAAGATGGTTGCAGATCTTGGAATCAACTTCCTTGCAGCTGGTATCGGTAACATCCACGGAAAATATCCGGCTAACTGGAAAGGCTTAAGCTTTGAGACTCTGGATGCTATTCAGCAGCTGACAGGAGATATGCCGCTTGTTCTTCACGGTGGTACAGGTATCCCGGCAGACATGATCAAGAAAGCAATCAGCCTTGGTGTTTCCAAGATCAATGTTAATACAGAGTGCCAGCTTGCATTTGCAGAGGCTACACGTAAATACATTGAAGAGGGTAAAGACCTGCAGGGTAAAGGATATGACCCACGTAAGCTTCTTGCACCTGGCGCAGAAGCAATCAAAGCTACTGTTAAAGAGAAAATGGAGCTTTTCGGATCTGTCAATAAAGCATGATGAATCGAAAATAATATATGAAAGAAGCCGGAATGGGAGCAAGCCTGTTCCGGCTTCTTTTTTCATGATAAAATGTCAATATTTTCACTATATAAAAAAATCAACATGTTTCTTGGTTTTTTTATATAGTGAAAATGACCTCTTCGATTTACAATAACATCAAGTTAATCGAGAAGCTGATTTGAAGCTTATCGGTCAGAGATATGCAAAAGGGACGTTTTAAGCATATCTTCAGAACAAGTTGAATATCATTTAAGGTAAAGGAGAGGTACGATTATGAGAATGAAAAAAGCAACAGCATTTGGTCTTGCAGCATTAATGGCAGCTACCATGATCCCGGCAGTTCCGGCTATGGCAAAGGGGGATGACAGTGAAGGTTCTGTTTACTATCTGAACTTTAAACCGGAGCAGGCAGATCAGTGGTCAGACCTGGCAAAGAAATACACCGATGAGACTGGTGTACCGGTTACCGTTGTTACAGCTGCTTCCGGAACTTACGAGTCTACTCTGAAATCAGAGATGGCCAAGGATGAGGTTCCGACACTGTTCCAGGTTAACGGACCGGTTGGACTTGCATCCTGGAAGGATTATTGCTATGACCTGAAGGACAGCGATGTTTACAAAAATGTAGAAAGCGATGATTTTGTACTGAAGGATGACAGCGGTGCAGTTGACGGTATCGCATATGTAATTGAAACATATGGAATTATTTACAACAAAGCGCTTCTTAAGAAATATTGTGAGATGGATGGCGCTGTGATCAAGTCTGCAGATGAGATCAACAATTTTGAGACATTAAAGAAGGTTGCAGATGATATCCAGGCTAAGAAAGATGACCTTGGAGTTGACGGTGCATTTACTTCCGCAGGCTTTGATTCTTCCAGTGACTGGCGATTCAAAACACATCTTGCAAACCTTCCGATCTATTATGAGTACAAAGAAGACGGAATCACATCCACAGATGCGATCAAGGGAACATACCTCGACAACTTCAAGAACCTGTTTGACCTTTATATCACAGATTCTACCTGTGAGCCAAGCCTTCTTTCCAGCAAGACGATCGATGATGCAAATGCTGAATTTGGTCTTGGAGAGGCTGTGTTCTATCAGAATGGAACCTGGGCTTATGATAACATCAAAGATAACGAAGTAGCAGATGAGGATATGGGAATGCTTCCAATCTACATTGGTGTTGATGGTGAAGAGGACCAGGGACTTTGCACAGGCAGTGAGAACTACTGGTGCGTAAACAAAAAAGCAGATGAGAAGGATATCCAGGCAACTCTTGATTTCCTCAGCTGGGTTATCACAAGTGATGAAGGAAGAGAATCTATAAGCCAGGAAATGGGATTTACAACACCATTCAAGACCTTTGATGAGAATTATGAGTCTGCAAATCCGCTTGTAAAAGCAGCCGACGAATATGTAAAAGCTGGTAAAACTCCGGTTTCATGGAACTTTACAACCATGCCTTCTGAAGAGTGGAAAAACCAGGTCGGCAGTGCAATGCTTGAGTATGCACAGGGTACCGGCGAGTGGGATGCTGTGAAAACTGCATTTGTTGACGGATGGGCAAAAGAGTACAAAGCAGCAAATGAAGGCTGATAAGGTATAACTGAAACGTGATCACGAAGGGGTGGGCGGTTTCCGCCTGCCTCTTTCAATGAAGGGAGGATGCGTAAAGTAGGGAAGGATGCATCCTCAGGAGAAAGGAAGAGAAAACATGCAGAATAAGATGATGAAAAAGTATTTTCCGGTTTTTGTCCTGCCTACCCTGCTGGCATTTACCATTGGATTTATCGTTCCCTTTATCATGGGCGTATATCTTTCCTTCTGTAAATTTACCACAGTAACGGATGCAAAATTCGTGGGATTACAGAACTATGTGAAGATTTTTACTGAGGATGGAACCTTTGGACATGCATTATGGTACACCACCGCATTTACGGTTGTATCAGTAGTTCTGATCAATGTGATCGGTTTTGCAGTTGCGTTGCTTCTGACCAAGAAGATCAAAGGAACCAATATATTCCGTACCGTATTTTTTATGCCAAATCTGATCGGTGGTATCATCCTTGGTTATGTATGGCAGCTTCTGTTAAACGGTCTGCTTCTTCAGATCAATAAAACACTTACATATTCTTCTGTTTACGGATTCTGGGGTCTTGTGATCCTGATGTGCTGGCAGCAGATCGGATATATGATGATCATTTACATCGCAGGTATTCAGAATATCCCGGGTGAGCTGATCGAGGCTGCACAGATCGATGGTGCAAACAAAGGACAGCTTCTGAAAAATGTGGTCATTCCTATGGTCATGCCGTCCATTACCATCTGTACTTTCCTGACACTTACCAACTCCTTCAAGCTTTTTGACCAGAACCTTGCTCTTACAAATGGTGAGCCTTCCAATATGTCAGAGATGCTTGCACTGAATATTTACAATACCTTCTATGGACGTACCGGATGGGAAGGTGTAGGACAGGCGAAGGCCGTGATCTTCTTTATCCTGGTTGGAGCAATTGCCATGATCCAGAATCGTCTCACAAGAAGTAAGGAGGTACAGCAGTAATGAATAAAAAAGTAAAATTCAGCGGTCTGTGGACTGCGATCCTGAGTGTGGTATCTGTTGCTTATATTTTCCCGATTCTTCTGGTTTTGATCAATTCTTTTAAGAAAAAAGCATACATCAGCCGTTATCCTTTTGCAATCCCGACGGATAAAATGTTCGTAGGTCTGGAAAACTATGTAAATGGTCTTACAAAAACCGGATTTTTCCAGGCATTTGGATGGACATTATTTATCACAGTATTTTCGGTTGCGGTAATTCTGCTCTGTACCTCCATGTGTGCCTGGTACATTAATCGTGTTACCAACACGCTGACAAAAACCATGTACATGCTGTGCCTGTTTTCCATGGTCGTACCATTCCAGATGGTTATGTTTACCCTTTCCAAGATTGCAAACATCCTGAAGCTGAACACTCCGTGGGGACTGATCATCATTTATCTTGGATATGGAGCCGGACTTGCGGTATTTATGTTCAGCGGTTTTGTAAAATCCATTCCGATCGAGATTGAGGAAGCTGCCATGATCGATGGCTGTACCCCGATCCAGACATTTTTTAAAGTAGTTCTTCCGGTTATGAAACCGACCTGTGTAACGGTTGCGATCCTGGAAACCATGTGGATCTGGAACGATTATCTTCTTCCGTATCTGGTACTTGATATCAAGAAATACAAGACTATTTCCATTGCCATCCAGTACCTGAAAGGTGGTTACGGAACCATTGATATGGGAGCAATGATGGGTGTTCTGGTACTTTCCATCATTCCGATCATTGCCTTTTATCTTGCATGCCAGAAATACATCATTGAAGGTGTGGTTGCAGGAGCGGTTAAGGGCTGACAAATCAGTTGAATAATGTTAAAATGAAAGAAAAACGGCCTGATCTGCGTGTCTTTACGTGGATCAGGCCATATTTGGCGAGGTGGGGAATGTACAGAGTTTTGGTGGTAGATGACGAAAAACTGGAACGGGAGGGAATCCGATTTCTTCTGTCCATGGAAGAAGGTGAATGGGAAATTTATGAGGCAGCCAATGGCAAGCTGGCATTAAATGAATTGAGAAAGCATCCTGTAGATCTGATGCTGACAGATATCAAGATGCCCCATATGGATGGTCTGGAGCTTTCAAAAAAAGCAAGGGAGGAATATCCGGATCTGGAAATTATCATTTTCAGCGGTTATGGAGATTTTGCTTTTGCCCAGGAGGCGATCCGTTATGGTGTGACCGATTACGTGCTGAAACCGGTGGATCCGGACCGCTTTCATGACACCATACAGAAAATTCAGAAAGAGATCGCATCACGGAAAAATAAAGAGCAGCAGTCCATAAAAGAAAAAAGTTTTCTTCAACAGTATTTTCTTCAGAGTTATCTTTATTCTGGTGACCGGGAACGTCTGAAAGAAGCGGAAGGGATTGTGGATTTTGCCATCTGGGAGCAGTGGCACTGTGCAATCCTTATTGAATCCTATGAATCTTTTTTTGATTCTGCCAGTGATGAGGTGCCTCTTGAGATCCAGGCAGAACTTCGCCGGTCTTTTTTCTATCTGAATCTCAATGGCCGTCAGTCCCTGCTTCTTTTTAAAGATGTGTACTGCGATTATACCCTTGTGGCAAAAAATGTCTACAGTCTTCTGAAACGCCTTCATCCTGCCCGTTTTCACCTGGCTGTAAGCCGGCGTTTTGACGGATACCGGGAACTGCCGGGGATCATGGAACAGCTGGAGCAGCAGATGGAAGAGAAATTTTATCATCCGGACATCCATATTTACACCAGCGAGGAAGAAGAGGAAAAAAATACCGGAGAGGAAGAACAGGATTCCAGACTGATGGAAAAAATTTCAGAAGATATTTCCAGAAAAGATGTGAAACAGCTGTGGAGCCATTTTCACAGCCTGGCATCCAAATATCAGTCCAACACCCAGTTTTCTGCCATGTATGTGAAATTTGTTTTTTCCAATGTAATACGGGAACTGTTTCAGGAGAACCGTTTTGCGGGAGAGCACAGGCTGGATCTGGAAGTGGATCATCTGTATGGCTGTTCGACCATTCAGGAGATCATTGAAGTTACGGAGAAAAATATCCGCCAGTACGAAGCGTTTCTGGAGCGTTCCATGAGCGAATCAAGAGATGAGGTGGCTGCAGTGAAAAATTATATCTACAATCACTATGCGGAAGATCTCAATCTGGAAACCCTGGCGGAAAAAGTATATCTTTCTTCGGGCTATCTCAGCTTTATTTTCAAAAAAGAAACCGGAATGAACCTGAACCGTTTTATCCGTGTGTTCCGCATGGAAAAAGCCAAGGAACTTCTCTGCACTACCAATATGAAGGTAGCCATGGTCAGCGAGAAGGTAGGATTTGCCAATTCTTCGTATTTCTGCCGGAGCTTCCGGGAATATTACGGAAGCAGCCCGGAATCCTACAGGAAAGGAAACAATGAGGATGAAGAGGCTTCTGAAGAAGTATAACGATATGAAATACCGGTACAAGCTGACCATTCTTCTTGTAGTGGTTTCTCTGGTACCGATGACTGTTCTTGCGCTTTACAGCCACAGCCGTATGAGCAGTCTTGTCCGGAAGAATGAGATGGAAGATATGTATTCCATTCTGGAACAGACCCGGGAAAATATTGACGGGCAGATTGAGATTTATGCCAGTCTTCTGAATTATCTTACTTATTCCCCGGAGATCCAGGAGGTGATCCAGAATAAAGACATGGACCGTTATACTGCCTATGAACAGTATACGGAAGTGGTGGATCCGCTGCTTACAGTGCCAAAATCCTATCACGAAGCGATTCTTGGGATTCAGCTTTTTGCGGAAAGCATTCCCGTGCGTCATGAATATACCCTGGCTCCGCTCTCGGAAGTAGAGGGGGAATGGTGGAGTGACAAACTGGATGACAGTGTGACAGTTCAGTGGATCGTGGACCGGGACAACCGCCAGATCGCAGCAGTCCGGGAAATTTACGATGGGAAGACGCGGGAAGCTGTTCTCTGTATTACGCTGGATTATGGAAAAGTATTCCGTCCTCTTGCCAATATTATTGAACGGAATTCCGGCGGCCTTGTGGTAGATAACCGCCAAAATATCGTTTATCATGGAGAAAACCTTGCAGCCAGTGATATTTCCGCACAGAAAGAAACCGGAAAAATGCTGGACCGTCTGCGGGAAGAATATACCTATGTCAGCAGCAGCGGCCATGAGACAAGGTGGACATATTATTTTTACAAGCCGCCAGCAGTGATCGAGAGTTCGGTTTCCAAAGTGCTGATCAGTGAGATTCCGCTGATCGGATTTTGTGTTGTGATCATTATCGTACTGGGAATGACGTTTTCCACATTGTTCACCAGAAAGATCGAGCAGCTTACCAGAAATATGGAACAGGTGAATCAGGGAAGCCGTGAAGTTACAGTTTACAGTGATTCCAGAGATGAAGTGGGACAGCTGGTAAGAAGTTTCCGGCATATGATGGATGAGATCAATCGTCTGATCGAAGAGGTTTATGAAAACAAGATTGCTTTGAAAGAATTTGAGCTGAAAGCCCTGACTGCTCAGATCAATCCGCATTTTCTTTATAATTCTCTTTCTATTATAAACTGGATGGCAATTAAAAGCCGACAAAAGGAGATCAGCCGTGTGACCCTGGCATTGTCTACGTTTTATCGGACTGCATTGAGTAAAGGGGCGGATATGGTGACTGTGGAAAACTGTATCCGGAATATCGAGGCGTATCTGGAAATCCAGCTGATCATGCATGACAATGATTTTAAAGTGGAGTGGAGCGTTGATCCGTCTGTGCAGCAGGAACTGGTTCCGAAGCTTGCCTTGCAGCCTATCGTTGAGAATGCGCTGGAACATGGGCTGGACGTGAAGGAAGAAGGAGAAAAGATCCTGAGGCTTTCTTTCTTTGAAGAAGCGGGCGATGTGGTGATCCGTGTGGAAGATAACGGAATGGGCATGGAACAGGAGCAGGCAGAGAAACTGATCACCTATCAGGCAAAAGGCTATGGTCTTAAAAATGTCAATGACCGTATGTGTATCTTATATGGAGAGGATTATGCCATCCGGATCCTGAGCAAAGTAGGGCAGGGAACAAGAGTGGATATGAGGATTCCGAAAGAGGTGAAAAAAGATGAGACGTAGTCCGAGAAAAACGTTGCTGTTTTTTAGTGCGATACTGATCTTGACACTTCTGGCGGGGTGTTCTTTTGGGACCGGGGGAACGAAAAAAACAGACGGAGATGTTTCATCTGTAAAAGACCGTGAGAATTGGGATATAGCGGAAACTTCGCCTCTGGGGAAATATCCGGAGCTTGTAACCTATACACTGGGACAGATGAAGGGAACCAATAATTCCAATCTCCCGGAAGGGCAGACTTATGAAGATAATGCTTATACCCGGTATCTGAAAAAGACATTGAATGTTCAGAATAAGAATATTTTTATGGAGAGCGAGGAGCGGTACGACGAAGCTCTGAATATCCTGGTCAAAGACCGGAATCTTCCGGATATTTTTCTGGTATCGGACAGGGAGACTCTGGAAGAACTGGTTGAAAATGATCTGATCGAAGATCTGACGGAAGTATACAAAAGCTGTGCTTCCGATAAGATACAGGAGATGTATGAAAGTTATGGAAAAGAGCTTCTGGCATCTGGAACATTTGACGGGAAGCTGTTTGCGCTTCCGGAGACTGCGATTGATGACGGATCGCAGCTTTTGTGGCTGAGGCGTGACTGGATGGAACAATTGGGAGTGAAAGAGCCGAAGACCCTGGACGAGGCGCTTTCTGTGATCCGTGCGTTTCAGGAGAACCGGATGGGGGCAGAAGAGGGCGAAGATCCTGTGGGCCTTGTCTGTGATCCGGGTCTTGTGGGTACGGTCAGTACCAGTTATTCGGTGGACTCTGTGTTTGAAATGTTCGGTGCGTATCCCCAGCAGTGGATCAAAAATGCAGATGGAGAAATTGTCTATGGATCACTGACGGAGGAGACAAAAGAGGCTCTGGGGTATTTAAGGGAGCTTTATAAGCAGGGGATCCTGGATCCGGATTTTGCACTGCGTGCACAGAATAACATCCGGGATCTTGTGGTGAATGGAAAGTGCGGGGCGTTTTTTGGCCTCTGGTGGACTCCCAATAATCCGCTTATGGATGAGTATAGGAAGAATAAAGAGACTGACTGGGAACCGTATTATCTGACTGCAGATGCAAAACGGACGGTGGAAGTGTATTCTACGTTCTGGGACAGTAAGTATGTGGTTGTACGTAAGGGATATGAACATCCGGAAATCGTGATGAAGATCCTGAGCGTGCTGTTTGATTATTCCAGGTATGAAGCGGAGGATGCGGATGAGGTGAACAGTTATTTTGCCCTGAACGTGGATCCTACAGCGCGTCCGCTGATGATCAATGTGGATTATAATGAGGCTACTTATATGGTGACGAGGCATATCCGGGAGGCACTTTACAGTCCTGGTGATGCAAAGACGAGAGAGGATCTCAGTGCCATTGAGGTTTCTTATTTTGATGCCTGCAGGGAGTATCTTGGTGCAGAGGTGCCTTCGGTGGAGGCCTGGGCTGCGTATAAGTCCAGGATTTCAGCGGTTGGGCTTCTGGTGGATGCGAATTATCATGCTCCGGAGAAAAAGTATCTTGGGGATGGTGACGGGGAGATTCCTCAGACGTTGCGTTCATTGGAGAAGAAGGCTTTTATTCAGATTATTATGGGGAAAAAGCCGGTGAGTTCTTTTGATTCTTTTGTGGAGGAATGGTATCGTAAGGGTGGGGACAGTCTTACGGAACGGGTGAGGAAAGGAATTATGATTTGTGAGAAATGAGATGGTGTACAGATGCTTTTTGTGAGGTGTGGTGAAAAACTTGACAAGGTGTTGCGGGGTCTTTAATATAAAAGTGACAGGGACAGTCAGTGGTGTGGATGCGCGGATGTCTGTTGACTGTGACTTTTGATATTGGAGGTAATAATATGAAGCAGTGTATGGACTCGGAAAATATTCACAGGAGACTTAAGAAGATTGTTGGTCAGGTTCAGGCAATTGATCGAATGGTGGATGAGGATATTCCGTGTGAGGATATTTTATCTCAGATCAATGCGGCGAAGTCGGCTTTGCATAAGGTTGGACAGGTTGTGCTTGAGGGGCATATCCAGCATTGTGTGAGAGATGGTATTGAGCATGGGGATGCGGATAAGACGATTGAGAATTTTACTAAGGCTGTGGAGAGGTTTGCGAATATGAAGTAGGGGATTTTTTTGCTGGGGTGTAGGGATTTTGGTTGTGTGAGAGTTTGCAGGGAGTGTGCGGAGCTTCCTGCTTTTTTTGTGGCTGGAGGGACGCTGTCGGGGGAACTGCTAAGGTTCCGGAAGGTGGAGAGAAAGGCGGACGCCAGAGGGAGAGGATATCGGCCCGGGCAAGGACTCCG
>UMDV01039782.1_pt1 | contig 12217 bp, 10 predicted proteins | sample 1964571 | NCBI WGS metagenome assembly UMDV01 (sample SAMEA4836002, study PRJEB28245) | human gut metagenome | biome: gut microbiome; material: fecal sample | place: Denmark | collected 2008 | reverse complement strand
CCGATAGGGAAAGAAATCAAACAGATGGACCCTATCTTCGAAATGGAAGTAAAATTCTTCGAAGGTACAGCTAAGTTCTCACAGAAAGTTAAGCTCACTGGAGGTGACTATCTGATTACCGGATACCTGGAATTTGGTGCATGCAACGACCAGAACTGTCTGCCACCTACCAGCGTTGATTTTTCTTATAAAGGTACTGTAGCCGCAGCCGCTTCGGCAACAGCTGCACCAGCTAAAACAGAAGAAGCAGCTGCACCTGCCGAATCAACAGAAACAGTAGATTCTACAGCAGCCGTAACAACTGCCCCTCAGACGTTGCAGGAAGCTACCGATTACTGGAAACCGGTTATCAAAGAGCTGTCCAATTACGGAAGCACCGAAGAACAGGAATCACATTCCTGGATTTACATCTTCTTTACCGGTCTGGTCGGAGGTATTCTGGCCCTGTTCACACCTTGTGTATGGCCTATTATTCCAATGACTGTCAGCTTCTTCCTGAAACGTACTAAGGACAAAAAGAAAGGTATTCGTGACGCATGGACCTATGGTGCATCTATCGTTGTGATCTATGTAGCGCTGGGACTTGCTATTACACTGATATTCGGAGCTAGTGCACTGAATGCATTGTCTACCAATGCCATCTTCAATATCCTGTTCTTCCTGATGCTGGTTATCTTTGCGGCTTCTTTCTTTGGAGCATTCGAGATCACCCTGCCGTCTAAGTGGAGCAACGCTGTCGACAGCAAGGCTGAAGCAACAACCGGTCTGCTTAGTATCTTCCTGATGGCATTCACTTTGTCATTGGTATCATTCTCTTGTACAGGACCTATTATCGGCTTCCTGTTGGTAGAAGTTTCTACTACCGGTAGTGTTGTAGCACCGGCTATCGGTATGTTAGGATTTGCCATTGCACTGGCTTTACCTTTCACACTGTTCGCTATGTTCCCGTCATGGCTGAAATCAATGCCGAAATCCGGAGGTTGGATGAACGTTATCAAGGTGGTACTGGGATTCCTGGAACTGGCGTTTGCCTTGAAATTCCTGTCGGTAGCCGACCTTGCTTACGGCTGGAGACTGCTCGACCGTGAAACATTCCTTGCACTTTGGATTGTTATCTTTGCTCTGCTGGGTATGTACCTGCTGGGTAAGATCAAATTCCCTCACGACGACGACAACAATAAGGTAGGAGTAGGACGTTTCTTCCTGGCACTCATCTCACTGGCATTTGCCGTATACATGATTCCGGGACTTTGGGGAGCTCCTCTGAAAGCTGTCAGCGCATTTGCACCTCCTATGCAGACTCAGGATTTCAACTTATACAAGAATGAAGTACACGCCAAGTTTACCGACTTCGATGCCGGTATGGAATACGCTCGCCAGAACAACAAACCGGTCATGATAGACTTCACCGGATATGGTTGCGTAAACTGCCGTAAGATGGAACTTGCTGTATGGACTGACCCGAAAGTAAGTCAGATGCTGAACGACGACTACGTACTTATCACGCTGTATGTAGACGAAAAGACCAAGCTTCCAGAACCGATAAAGGTTACAGAAAACGGAACAGAACGTACTCTTCGTACAATAGGTGACAAGTGGAGCTACCTGCAACGTTCTAAGTTCGGAGCCAATGCACAGCCATTCTATGTATTGCTCGACAACGAAGGCATGCCTCTGAACAAGTCATATTCTTACGACGAAGACATTGCTAAATATGTAGACTTCCTCCAGACAGGATTGAAAAACTACAAAAAATAATTATCCTCAGGATAAATAAATCAACAGGAAAGCTTCCGGAAAGTCATTCATTTGACCTCCGGAAGCTTTTTTTATTTTACGCCACAAACAAAAAATCACTGTTTTCAGTGACAAAGAATTCTCCCGGAATACCGTTTCTTTGTAAGATAAACGAACCTCAAACAATCCATATCATGAAAGTAAAATTCTTATATTTATTGTGCTTGCTGACGTGTATATTACCAGCTTGCTCAAGCGATGACAATGAACCGGTAGACGAACCTGTAACAATAACAGGCGTAAGCGTTTCACCCGAAAGCATCAGTCTGGAATGTGGAGAAACAAAGCAGCTGACAGCCAAAATATCACCGGAAAATGCTACGGCAGGAGATATTACATGGACTTCATCCGATGAAGCAATAGCTACGGTATCATCCGATGGAACTGTAACCGGTATAAGCAAAGGAACGGCCACCGTTACAGCCACAGTAAGCGGAAAAAGCGGAACATGTGAGGTGACTGTTATCCAAGAAGTACAGTCGGTAGAAATATCACCTGCTACAGCAACCTTAACCAGCAAGGGAGAAACCATACAGCTCACCGCTACAGTCCTTCCAGAAGGGGCAGGAGAGGCCACATGGACATCTTCCGACGAAGCAGTAGCCACAGTATCACCCGAAGGAATTGTAACAGCCATAGGCGAGGGGACGGCTACCATCACAGCTACAGCCGGAGAAAAAACAGCTACTTATACAATCACTGTCAGTATCTCTATTGTAGATATCGAGGGCAACCAAGCTACATTCCATCTCGACGGAGCCAGCGCAACACAAGTATCACAAGGTGGTTCCCGTACAGGAATAAATACATTTGGCGACTGTTCACAGCTGGAAAAAGTATACTTGCCGGAAGCAACGACAATCGGAGATGATGCATTCAACAGCTGTAAGTCACTGAAAGAAATAGAACTTCCGCAGGCAACAACAGTCGGAATCAATGCCTTCCATAACTGTACCGCACTGACGAGCGTCAACCTGCCTCAGGCAACCGCTCTAGGTGATCATGTATTTACAGAATGTACAGCCTTAAATACAATCAAGCTGACCGCCGAAGAAAGCATTTCGGTACAAAATATAACATTCGGACCAGCCGATACCATCACAAAGAATGTCGACCTTACCCTGAATATCAATAAAAAAGGAGAAACATGGGATGAGTTCTGGCAAGAAGAAGAATGGAAAGACCATAAATGGAAAAGCATTTCCTTTGTTGAATAAGCTTTAATCCTACCATAAACGAATGCAGGTTATCCGGACAGAAGTTTCCCAGATAACCTGCATTTTTCATATCATTCCAGACTCTGATACGTCTTTCGGATCTCATTCCACAAAAACGACCGCTCATACCTGCTCCCGATCAGCTCTCTCGACTTACTTGCCATTTCCATCCTTGCATGCTCATCAGTAAGCATAAACTTCATTGCCTCCAGCAAAGCCGATTCATCGTGAGAAGAAATAATCAGACCATTCACCCCATGACAGATAATCTCGTTGCATCCATTGATATCGGTTACGATACAAGGCAATCCCATAGCTCCCGCCTGAAGCACGACATTAGGAAAGCCCTCCCTGTAACTGGGAAAAACAAAAACATCCGAAGCAGCCAGATACGGCCGGATATCATTCTGCCATCCGGCAAAAGTTATTCTACTGTTCTCCAGAAGCATACGCTTTGTCTCTGGTAATACCGGATCCAGTTTTTCCTCAAAATCACCAACCAGAAGAAGCCTGCAAGCCGGGAAATCAGCTTCCAGTTGTTTGAATGCCCTGGCAAGTTCATTCATCCCCTTGTCACCGACAATTCTTCCCACAAAACAGAACGTCACACATCCTTTTTCCCGAATATCTTCAGCCTTTCTCATGACTTCCTCCGTCCGGTCAAAATACGACATATCAATTCCGTTGATATTCCCGTTTCCGACGATATGCAACTCCTTCCGGGTAATCCCAAACCGCATCAGATCATTCTTCACACCCTTACCTTCCGGATTAATAAACGTAGCACAGGCACACGTCAGCCTGTCCGTAGTCATCAGCAACTTCCGTTTCAGTCCCGTCGAAGTAGGGAAGACCAGTCCGGTAAACATATGCATTCTAACCGGCACCCTACACATCCAGGCCGCCAGCATTCCCAGCAGACCAGCTTTCGGAGTCAGCGTATGTACCATCCAAGGCTTTTCTTTCCGTATCAGCCGGACCAGAGCAAAAAGCGACTTCAAATCCTGAATAGGAGAGATGCGTCTTTCCATACGGACAGCAACCGTTCTTACCCCCTCTCTTTTTCCGACCTCTTCCAGTTCTTTTCCGGGTGACGAAACAGCTACCACCTCATACATTTCATTCAGCATCTTCAACTGTCCCTTCAGCAGTAAATCCAGCGAAACAGGTACAGTCGTTATTCTCAATACCTTCTTTTTCATAACAGTTTCTTTATTACCTTACATCTGTTGCCCACAGCCAATACTCCATCCGGAATATCTTTTGTAACCACAGAGCCAGCTCCGACAACACTCCATTTTCCGATTTTCACGCCAGGAATAATAGTAGTTCCCGCACCAATCCAGGCACCTTCCCCTACATGCACATTACCGCACAGCGTAGAATGAGGCGAAATATGAACAAAGTCTTCAATGATACATTCATGATCAACCGAAGCCCCCGTATTGATGATGCAATGCTTTCCTATATGTGCACAAGCCTGCACGATAGCTCCTTGCATTACTACAGTTCCGGCCTCAATGACAGCCGAATCCGAGATAATGGCCGAAGGATGAATGGCCATACCAAATTCCGCCTTTACCTTCTCTGCTATCAGTTTTCTTGTCCTGTTATTGCCAATACTGATAATCAGCGGAGAAATGTTATTCAACTCTCCATTTACCACCTTAACTCCCATTACCTCTTTCAGGTCCTTATTATCATCTATCAGAGCCTCAATACATTTACCTTCAGCCCTCAGAATATCCATAATAACTTTGGCGTGTCCGCCAGCTCCATACAAAAACATATCTCCTCCTTTCAGTTGTTTCCGTTAAAAAACTCCGTAGTAGCCTGTCCCTCTTTTGTTATGCCTTCTCTCACCACTACCTTCTTCACAGTCAGCAAGATAATCTTCAGATCCAGCCAGAAAGAACAGTGATCCACATACCACACATCCAGTTCGAATTTCTTTTTCCAGCTAATTGCATTTCTGCCATGCACCTGTGCCCATCCCGTAATGCCCGGTCTCACGTCATGCCTTCTTGCCTGTTCTTTGCTATACAATGGCAGATACTGCGGCAATAGCGGCCTCGGACCGATCAGAGCCATATCTCCCTTGAGCACATTGAACAACTGAGGCAATTCGTCCAGTGAGGTCGACCGGATGAACTTTCCCGTCTTTGTCAGTCGTTGGGCATCCGGCAATAAATTTCCGTTTTCATCCCTTTCGTCGGTCATTGTCTTAAACTTCATAACCTTAAAGAGTCTGCCGTTTTTTCCCGGTCTGATTTGTGTAAAAACCACCCCGGCACCTTTATTGGCAACAGCTAGTAAAACCGCTACAGCAGCCATCACCGGCGACAAAACCACTATGGCAACCATAGCCAGACAGCAGTCAATCATTCTTTTGAAACAGTTTTTATACATTACTCCATCGTTTTTAAACACAGAAACAACTATTTACAGTGCAAAGTTATGACAAATATTTTTATTTCATCTCCATCAGTAAGCTAAATAAACCATTTTGAAAGCAGATTCACCCCATTATTCCGTTATCGCAGGCTTATATATATTAAAACACAGTAAAATCAAAAAACTTTTAATGTATTTTGTAAGAATCAGACTTGATAAAACCAAAATTTGATAGGAAATTCTATTAATTTTAGTCAAAAGGAATATATTATCTATCTTACTTTTTTCAAAAAAAATTTAAATACAGAGCCTATCTTTTCAAAAAAATTATTACATTTGCCCAATAAACATAGAGAGTTATATAAATATGCTGAAATAGTTTATGCTATAACTCTAAAAAATATGCAAAATACGCCAATATTTTAGTATATTGCTTAATCCGGATGCATAATCTGGATGTCCCCAAGGTATATCTGCGCATTTCAGTATGAAAGAGAATGATAAACATTGGTACCCTATCAGAGTTACATACTCGCAAGAGATGAAAGTAAAAAGCTATTTTGATGCTTGTCAGATTGCCAGTTTCATTCCGATGAGATACTCTGAAATACAGCGCAACGGTCAGTCAAAAATTAAATTAGTACCAGTCATACACAATTTAGTATTTGTCTATTGTACTAAAAACGAAATTGAACAAATAAAGAGAGAGAGCAGTATCTCCTCCAAGATAAGATACATAATCGACAAGGAAACCAAGCAAATCATTACTATTCCCGACAAGCAAATGCAGGACTTCATATCGGTTGCAGGGAATATTGACGAACAGATTCTTTACTTGACACCTCAGGAGGTGGCTTTAAAGAAAGGTGATTATGTCCGTATTACTGGAGGAATCTGGAAAGGAATAGAAGGGAAGCTCGTACGCATAAAAAAGAATTTGCGAGTGGTTGTTTCCCTGCAGGGAATAGCCGCAGTAGCCACTACAAGCATTCATCCTTCGTTAGTTGAAAAGATAGAGAAATAATACTATGTTCAGCGTTAAGATAAAAAACATCAATTTCTTTAGCAGATACATCGTTTGGGCAGCCGACTGTCTTCTGTCCGTATTGGCAACATCCTTCAGCTTTTTGTTTTTCCATTACCTGATGAAGGTCGATACAGATGTCACTACCGTTACATCAATCCTCGCCCTCTCCTTGGTGATTAGTATCTGTGCTACCTGGATATGCAAGACCTATCAGGGCATCATCCGCCATTCCAGCCTTACCGAGCTGATGCGCATCGTATATGCCATGTTCATCAAAGCCCTTGCATTCATCATCCTGTCAAATTTACTGCTGGAATATACCGGTCTGTTCATCTATACCATCATCTTCTCCGACCTCATCATGTCAGTCTTTCTGCTCATGTTTGTCAGAGTAGTTGTCGTCAATTTCTATTATAACCTCATCGAGGCAATGGATAAGCAGACACACCGGGCACTGATATACGGCACTTCCGACGCAGCAATCAGTCTGGCTGCATACCTGAGCAAATCTACCAACAGCCTGTACAACCTGAAAGGATTCATCACAAGAGAACAGCGGTTGAAAGACTATCGCGTACAGGGATATCCGGTTATCTACCTCTGTGATGACTGCGACCTCAACGAAAAGCTGAAATCACTCGGTGTCAATACCATCCTGTTCGTCAATACAGACGACCTCCATAAAGACAGTGCGCTGATCGAAGCAGGCATCCAGAACAATATCACCATGCGTATTGCTCCGCTGGTGGAAGACAACAGCAACATCTCCCAGCGCATTCAGATGCGTGAGGTACAGATAGAAGACCTGCTCGAACGCGAAGAAATCAAGATCGATACCGAAAAAATCAAGAAAGAAATCTCAGGCAAGGTCGTAATGGTCACCGGTGGTGCAGGAAGTATCGGCAGCGAACTGTGCCGACAGCTCTGCAAGTTCCATCCCAAGCATCTGGTTATCTTCGATTTTTCCGAAACAGGAACATACCAGATTGATATGGAACTCCGGAATACCTATCCGGAATGCAACATCACTTCAGTCATCGGAAACGTAAGAGATTACCAGCGTGTAGAGTCACAGCTCAGCCTGTACAAGCCAGATATCATCTTCCATGCCGCAGCCTACAAGCATGTTCCTATCATGGAAGAATATCCGTGTGAAGCCGTACGTACCAACGTTATGGGAACACGTATCCTCGCCGATGCCGCTGTCAGACATGGAGTAGAAAAATTCATCATGATCTCTACCGACAAGGCCGTACGTCCGTCCAATGTCATGGGAGCTACCAAACACATAGCCGAAACATACGTGCAGAGCCTGGGTAATGCCATCAAGGAAGGCAAGGTAGCCGGAAAGACCTGCTTCATCACCACCCGCTTCGGCAACGTATTGGGAAGCAATGGAAGCGTCATTCCGTTGTTCCGCCGTCAAATACTCGAAGGTGGTCCGGTCACTGTTACCCATCCCGATATCATCCGCTACTTCATGACCATCCCCGAAGCCTGCCAGCTGGTACTCGAGGCTGCTTTCCTCGGTGAAGGAAACGATATCTTCATCTTCAATATGGGAGCTGCCGTCAAGATAGACGACATGGCAAGAAAGATGATCCGCCTCTCCGGACTGATTCCGGATAAAGACATCAAGATCGAATATACCGGACTCCGCCCGGGCGAAAAGCTATACGAAGAACTATTATATAAGGAGGAAAGCACACTGCCCACTTCCAATCCGGAAATCTTCCATGCAGAGAGTATCAATACGGAATACCAGTCCCTGCTGCCGTCTATCGAAGAACTGATTGCCATAGCCGGAACCGATGATAAGCTGGAAACCGTAAAATACATGAAAAAAATAACACCCGAATTCATCAGTCAGCATTCCAGATACGAAGCGCTCGACAAAGAGAATAAACAATAAAGAACGTATTAATTAAGAAAAGAGACTAACTAGTAATATTTATTTTATATGAAACAGAGAGTTTTTCTAGCATTAATGATGCCCTTCCTTTTCATCAAAGGATTCGCACAGGAGGTTAATTCTACAGTGCCTTCAGAAACCAGTGAAGAAGAGAACACCACGTATTGGATAAGCCCTGAGACAAACAACGAAAGGGTTCTCAATCCAAACAAGTTCCGCGACAACTGGTTTATCACAGTCAATGCAGGTACCTTCCTTAACTGGTGTGACAATACCAGTGACGCAAAAGGCAAACAGTTCCAGCCGGCAGCTGGTTTGTCAGTAGGTAAATGGTTATCACCTTGGGGTGGTTTCCGTGTCATGGGAATGTGGGGACGTGGATTCGGTCAGACTTACAAACCGGTTCTCGACCGTACATACAACTGGAACGTAGTAAACGGCTACATCGACGCGATGTTCAATTTGCATAACCTGTTCGGAGGTTACAAAGAAAACCGCTTCTTCCAGGTAATGGCTATCGCCGGTATCGGTGTAGAACACATGTTCGGTTTCAGCGATGAAAGCTGGTACAAGAACTACAATGTCAACACAGAAAAGAACAACCTGCTGGGATTCCGTACAGGTTTGCTGGCATCATTCAGACTCCGTCACGCATTGGCGCTCAACGTTGAAGCATCTATCAACTGCTTGGACGACTCATACGACGGTGTAACTTCAGACGACAAGTGGGACGGACACATCAACCTGTTGGTTGGTCTGGTTTACCGTTTCAAGAACCACGACGGAACACACCAGTTCACCTTCACTCGCCGTAACCAAGACAAATACGATGCCCTGAATGCAGAAGTAAACCGCTTGCGCAAGGAAGTAGCCGAAATGAAAGCAGCTCCAGCCGTAGAAGTTAAGCGTGAAGTTGTAGAAAGCGAACGCGTTTCAACTCTTGTATCATTCGATCCGAACTCAACAGAAGTAAACAAACTTCAGGAAGTAAATATCTATACAGCAGCCGAAGGTCTGAAGAAGATCCAGGACGGTGACCTGTATATCACTCCTATCAAGAACAACGAAATGAGCAGCGATTTGTTCAATGGCCGTGCCAATGCTATTCGCGACATGCTTGTGAATGAATATCAGGTTCCTGCAGGACACATCTTTATCGAAGAAAACAACGAGCTGGTACGCTCATTAGACCCTGCAAAGAACTGTGTAATTATCTATATTGTTAAATAATAAACAGGACATTCAACATGAAAAAAATAGTTATTGCAGGCCTTGCAGCAGTCATGGCAGCCAATTTATATGCAAGTGAAGAAACTCCTTCAAAAAACCTTACGGTAAAAGCCGATACAGTCAAAACATTAAAGCACTATAAAGCAGGCGACAACTGGTTCTTCGGAGTATTTGCCGGAACCAATTTCTCATTGACGGAAAACATCCGTTTTGCCCCCTTCGGCAAACGTCTGGGTCCGAGTGCCGGTATTGCTGTAGGTAAGTACTTCAACCCGGCAGTAGGTGCCCGTGTACGTGTAGCTTACCTTAACCAGCACAGTAGAGCCAACAGCGAGCTGGTAGACGCTTATCCCGAAGTATACGGCGACGGTATTTACAAGTTCAGCATGGTTTCTACCTTCTTCGACGGTTTGTTCAATTTCAACAACATCTTCAAGCCGTACAAGGAAAGTACCCGCTTCAACGTTGTCGGTGTATTGGGTATCGGATTCAACTCATCCTTCGGATTCGACGACAAGATCAAGAATTGGGCACCTTCTAAAGGCGGACAGTACTATGTTGATCGTTCCGGCGGAACTTATCTGGCTGTACATGCCGGTCTTCAGTTAGGCTACAAGGTGAACGATGCCCTCGATATCAACCTCGAAAGTACCTATAACGCTACCGACGACGGATACAACGGCACCCGTTACGATAGAAAGTACGACGGTTATATCTATGTAGTAGCAGGTGCAACCTATCACTTCAAAGACCATTACGGCGACCGTCGCTTCAAGTATGTTACCATGACCGATCAGGCACAGATCGACCGCCTCAATGCACAGATCAACGCCGCTCGTGCCGAACTTGCCAACAAACCGGAACCGATCGTACGTGTAGAAAAGAAGGTAGAAACCAACCGTATACTCGACATGACCGTTTCCTTTATCATCGACAAGTACAACATCACCGACGTTCAGAAAAACAACGTACAGAAGGTAGCCGAATACCTGTTGAACAACCCGAACATCAACCTGATCATCACCGGTTACGCCGATGTTCAGACTGGTAACCCGGCATACAACCTGAAACTGTCAGAACGCCGTGCCAACGCCGTACGCGACATGCTTGTCAACGATTTCGGAGTCGATCCTTCACGTCTGCGCATCGACTACAAGGGTGATACCGTTCAGCCTTACGATCGCAAGAACGAGTGGAACCGTGTTGTAATATTTGTAACAGAGGAAAACAACAACAAATAATCATGAAGCACATCCATCTTTCACTGGCCCACATGAGCGGCAAAGAAGAAGAGTTTATCCACGAGGCATTCCTTACCAACTGGGTAGTACCTTTGGGTCCCAATGTCGACGGGTTCGAAAACGACCTCGCCACATGGCTGGGGGAGAAATCGGCCTCTCCTCTTCATGTCGTAGCTCTCAGCTCCGGGACAGCAGCCATTCATCTGGCGCTGGTGATGCTGGGTGTAGGTCCGGGCGACGAAGTCATCTGCCAGAGTTTTACCTTCGCCGCCTCAGCCAATCCCATCGTATATCAGGGAGCCACTCCGGTGTTTGTCGACAGTGAACCCGGCACGTGGAACATGGACCCCGAACTGCTCCGTCAGGCTATCGACGACCGCCTGCGTGCGACCGGTAAACTGCCTAAAGCCATCATCCCCGTACACCTGTACGGTACTCCTGCCCGTATGGACGAAATAAACAGCGTTGCTTCCGCATACGGCATTCCGGTAGTAGAAGATGCAGCCGAGGCACTGGGCTCGGAATACAACGGCAGGTACTGTGGAACATTCGGAACTTACGGAGCCCTCTCGTTCAACGGCAACAAGATGATTACCACCAGTGGTGGAGGAGCCTTGATCTGCCCCGACGAAGAAAGTGCCCGCCGTGTCAAGTTCTATGCCACTCAGGCACGCGAGAACTTCCCCTATTACCAGCATGAGCAGATTGGCTACAACTACCGGTTGAGCAACATCTCTGCCGGAATCGGCCGTGGCCAGATGTACGTGCTCGACGAGCATATCGCCCGCCGCCGTGCGATACACGCGCTTTACGTGGAAAAGTTAAAAAACATACCGGGTATTACGGTGATGCAACCACGGTCTAATGTCGATTTACATCCCAACTATTGGTTAAGTACCATTCTGGTCAACCCGCAGGAAGCCGGATTTACTTATCAGGAGTTATCCGCACGACTTACGGCAGCCGACATCGAAAGCCGCCCGTTATGGAAACCGATGCACCTGCAGCCCGTGTTTGCCAAAGCACCTGCCTATGTGAACGGAGTGTCCGAGGCACTCTTTGCTCAGGGACTCTGCCTGCCTTCGGGGCCGATGGTTACCGATGAAGATGTAGATAGAATTGTAGAGATAATCAAGAATTAATTATGAACTTAATATGTTTATTTTATAATAAAGAATTTATAGAATGAATGTATGAAAAATCTGTTAAAGTTATGGTAAATAAAAGAGCTTATATCAAACCTGTTTTAGAGAGTGAAACATTTGTTCCGCAATACTATTGTAAAATCTGTGCAAATGACGGCATACATAGAGAATATTTATTTGAATGTAATGCAGGAAATAAACATAATAGTTATAATCCTTAATTCCGCAACACTATTACAAATATAACTTTTTAA
>UMDV01026901.1_pt1 | contig 12493 bp, 9 predicted proteins | sample 1964571 | NCBI WGS metagenome assembly UMDV01 (sample SAMEA4836002, study PRJEB28245) | human gut metagenome | biome: gut microbiome; material: fecal sample | place: Denmark | collected 2008 | reverse complement strand
CCGGAACCTGCTGTTTTTGGGTGTATATACTGTTGTTTTATGTGAGGTTATTTTGTCGGTTTTCGTGGTTTTATGGGGGATGTGCTTGTTTTTAGGAGAACGTTATATTATAATAAGGGCAAGTGACAGAAAATACGAAATTATGTTGTCGGGAGGCTGTAATGGGAAATACAGTAACGATCTGTTTTGCAAATAATAAGGGCGGCAGCGGAAAGTCCACCAGCTGTTCCAATGTGGGAGCGGCACTGGCCGGCATGGGTAAGAAGGTACTGATGGTAGACGGTGATATGCAGCTGAATCTTTCCCTTTCTTTTTTTTCGGAGGAAGAAGTGCTTGAGATGGCAGCAGGGGAAAAGAATCTCTACTATGCTATCGGTCATCAGTCGGATCTCAGCGATTTTATCGTGCATACGAAGTATGAGAATCTGGATCTGGTTCCGTCGTCTACGCTGATGAGCTCCGTGGAATATGAGCTTTTTACAAAATGGCAGAGAGAGTTTATCCTGCGGAAATGTCTGCAGAAGGTTAAAGATTCCGGAGTGTACGATTACATTCTCATTGATGCACCGCCTACTCTTGGCGGCTGGGTGATGAATATTTTATGTGCATCCGATTATGTTCTTGTTCCGGTAGAGGCAAGTCCGTGGGGTATGTTTGGTCTTGCAAATATGTTTGATTTCCTCAATGAAGTCAGGGAGATCGCTCCGGATTTAAAGGTTTTGGGAATCGTAGTAACCAAGGCAGATGCCAGAAAGAATTATTTCAAACAGACTATGGAAACACTGAAAGAAATGGAAGGAATCTATCTTTTCGAATCTTTTATCCGTGTAGACAGCTCCATCGAATGGTCCCAGGACAGCAGTGAACCAGTTGTGGAGTTCAAAAAAAGCAGCCGCAGCGCAAAAGAGTACATAGCATTGGCAGAGGAGGTAATGAATCGTGTCAGTAGGTAAAGCAAGCATCGCAAGAGCAGTAAATGCAGAAAAAGCATCCAAAACAGAAACAAAAACAGAGGTAAAAGAGGCTGAGGTTAAAGCAGCAGAGAAGCCGTCAGAGGTAAAAGCTGAAACAGCTGAAAAAGCGGCAGAAAAAACTACAGCAAAGAAAACAGCAGCCAAAGCTCCTGCAAAGAAGACCACAGCAAAGAAAGCAGCCGCAACAAAAACAACAGCAAAGAAAACCACTACCAGAAAAACAACAGCACGTAAAACCGCAGCAAAGAAAACAGCTGCAGCAGAAACAACAGGAACTGTAGCCCAGAACGTGATCAGCGGAGGAAACGCCGACGAACTCCAGGCCAAATTCCTCACCCCAAAGAAAGATGAGCCGGACAACAACCAGCCAGTAGGAATTAAAGACGAGCTTCCGGTTTATCTGCTGTAATCTTTGATTGAATTTTTTGAAAAGATAGTAATTGACAAATAAAAAGACTGCTATATATCTATATCACTATTGATAAGGTATACAGCAGCCTTTTATTTTGCCCTATAAAAATCTCAGTGGGACAGCGAAGCGCCTCCCTCGTATCTTTCTACATATTGTAATATGCAGCATACAATCCATTCTTCTCAAGCAGTTCAGCATGAGTGCCTCTTTCGGCGATACCCTCCTCCGTGATCACAATGATCTCATCCGCATCACGGATCGTAGAAAGCCGGTGCGCGATCGTAATGGTAGTACGATTTTTTGAAAGCTCCTCCAGACTCTTCTGGATCCAACGTTCGCTTTCGTTATCCAGAGCGCTGGTGGCCTCATCCAGGATCAGGATCGGAGGATTCTTAAGGAATACACGTGCAATGGAGATCCGCTGCTTCTGTCCACCGGAAAGGCGTGTGCCACGTTCTCCGACATAAGTGTCGTATTTATCCGGAAGCTCCATGATAAAGTCATGGATACTCGCACATTTGGCGGCTTTGATGATCTCTTCATCGGAAGCTCCGGGCTTTCCGTAGGCAATATTATCCTTGATGGTTCCATCAAAAAGATAGACATCCTGCTGTACCATACCGATCTGGCTTCGAAGGCTCTTAAGAGTCAGCCCGCGGATATCCTTTCCGTCTACAGTAATGGAACCGCCGGTCACATCATAAAATCTGGGCAGGAGAGAGCAGATCGTGGTTTTTCCGCTTCCGGAAGGTCCCACCAGGGCAATGGATTTTCCAGCCGGGATATCAATAGAGATATCGGAAAGCACAGGAGTTTCATCATCGCTATAATGAAAAGAAACATGGTCGTAACGCACATGTCCTTTCACGTCCGTAAGCTCCGCAGCGTTGTATGCATCCCTGATCTCGGATTCTGTTTCCATTACATCCAGGAAACGGCGGAAACCGGAAAGACCCTTCTGCATCATTTCCACAAGTTCCACCAGGATCTGGATGGGGCTGATAAAGATTCCGATATACAGGGCATACATGGCAAGATCTGCAGTCTGCATTTCACCCTGAGCGATCAGATAGCCGCCGTAAACAAGAGTTACCAGGTACATCATGCCCTGGAAGAAAAGATTGGAACTCATGAAGCTTCCCATGCAGTGATAATTATCTCTTTTGGAAACAAGGAACGCTTCATTGCTTTTCTTAAATTTGGCACGTTCGATGTCCTCGTTTGCGAAGGACTGCACCACGCGGATTCCGGAAAGCGTATCCTGAAGACTGGCATTTACATCTCCGATCTTACGACGGTTTTCCATGAAGGTTTCCTGCATTTTTGCATTCTGGCGGAAGGAAAACACAAACATTACGATCACCAGGAGGATCAGCGGCAGTGCAAGCTTCTTGTTGATAAAGACCAAGAAGATAAAAGCACCGACGATCTTTACCAGAGAGATAAAAAGATTCTCAGGACCATGATGTGCAAACTCGGAAATGTCAAAAAGGTCACTGACCAGCTTGCTCATCATCTGACCGGAATTATTCCTGCTGTAATAGGAAAAAGACAGCTCCTGGTAATGGTCAAAAAGCTCCCGGCGCATATCACGTTCCATCTTTGCACCCATCATATGTCCCTGATAGGTTACATAATATTTGCAGAGACTCTGCACAATGTACATAACAAAAAGAGAAGCTGCAATCACAGGGAGGGCATGAAGAATAATATCCTTATCCTGTGTAAAGAGAGTTTTTGTCATAGTACGAAGAATCTGGGGATAAGCAAGATCTACCAGACTGATAACGGCTGCACAGATCAGGTCAATAAAAAAGACCGCTTTGTACGGGCCGTAGTAGTGGATGAATTTCTTGATGGTATTCATCGGAAAAGTACCTCCGTTTTTATGAAATGTATAGTGTTGTCTGGGCAAAAAACATTGCTGCCGGACATTCTATGTTCATCTTATCATAAGTAAGAATAAAGTCAAGATAAGTGAATTTCAGGTCTGTTTCGTTTTTGCATACTTTCTGAGAATAGAAGCTATATGGCTGCTGTTCACAGGGAATATTCCGCGAGGGATTGCTGGCAACGGAGCGGATCGTGATATGAGGAGATATCTTTTTGGGAAAAAATCAAATTACTCCTTGACACAGAAGAACAAAACCCGTATAGTGTATTTCAGATTTGGTGTGTAACTGATAAGCAGGCATTAACCAGTCATAAATGTTATTATTTGACGTTTATGGGGGTTGGTGTCTTTTTTTGTTGCCCACTTAAAAGACTCCCGCTCCAAAACGTCGAAAGAAAAGGAGAGAAAACATGAAAGACAAGATTTTCGGAGTTTTGCAGCGAGTGGGACGTTCCTTTATGCTTCCCATAGCAATCCTTCCTGTGGCAGGCCTGCTTCTTGGATTCGGCAGTTCCTTCACAAATGAAACAACCATTGCAACCTACGGACTTCAGAAGATTCTGGGAGACGGAACAATTTTACATGCACTCCTGATCATTATGAACAAAGTCGGAAGCGCGGTATTTGATAACCTGCCGCTGATCTTTGCAGTAGGTGTGGCCATCGGTATGGCAAAAAAAGAGAAAGAGGTAGCAGCTCTTTCTGCACTGATCGCTTACTTCGTTATGAATGTAGCCATCAATGGTATGCTGGTAGTAAATGGTAAGATCACAGCAGACGGACAGATCGCAAAAAGCGTTCTGGAAGGTACTGTAACCTCTGTCTGCGGCATCCAGTCCTTACAGATGGGTGTGTTTGGCGGTATCATCGTCGGCCTTGGTGTTGCAGCTTTGCACAACCGTTTTCATAAGATCGTGCTTCCAAACGCACTTTCCTTCTTCGGCGGTTCTAGATTTGTGCCCATCATTTCCACCATTGTATATATGTTTGTGGGAATCCTGATGTATTTCGTATGGCCGGCAGTCCAGAACGGTATTTATGCTCTGGGTGGTCTTGTAACAGGCAGCGGCTATATCGGAACTCTGATCTTCGGTATTATCAAACGTGCGCTGATCCCCTTCGGACTTCATCACGTATTTTATATGCCATTCTGGCAGACAGCCGTTGGCGGGACTATGGAGGTTGCAGGCCAGATGGTACAGGGCGGACAGAACATCTTTTTCGCCCAGCTTGCAGATTCCGCAAATGTAGCGCATTTCAGCGCAGATGCAACAAGATATTTTTCCGGAGAGTTCATTTTCATGATCTTCGGTCTTCCGGGAGCAGCTCTTGCCATGTACCGCTGTGCAAAGCCTGAGAAGAAAAAAGCAGCAGGTGGACTTCTTCTTTCCGCAGCCCTTGCATGTATGCTTACAGGAATCACAGAGCCACTGGAGTTCTCTTTCCTGTTTGTAGCTCCTGCATTGTTTGCGGTACAGGTTGTTCTTGCAGGTGCGGCTTATATGATCGCACATATGCTGAACATTGCAGTAGGACTTACCTTTTCCGGCGGTTTCCTTGATCTGTTCCTGTTCGGGATCCTTCAGGGAAATGCAAAGACAAGCTGGCTCAGGATTATCCCGGTAGGTATCATTTACTTTATTCTCTATTATGTGATTTTCACCTTCCTGATCAAAAAGTTCAACTTCAAGACTCCGGGACGTGAGGATGACGACACAGAAACAAAGCTTTATACAAAAGCAGATGTAAACGCGAGAAAAGAAGCCGGAAAAGCCGGTGAAGCAGCAGGAAGCACATCCGCAGATCCGGTAAGTGAAGCCATCACAGCCGGTCTTGGCGGAAAGAAAAACATCAGTGATGTGGACTGCTGTGCAACAAGACTCCGTATCACTGTCCATGATGCAGCAAGAGTTAACGACGACATTCTGAAAACAACAGGCTCCAGAGGAATTGTGAAAAAAGGTCAGGGCGTGCAGATCATCTACGGTCCGCAGGTAACTGTGATCAAATCCAAGCTGGAGGATTATCTGGAGACAGCGCCGAATGAATATTTTGAAGGTGCAAATGAGAAAGAAACAGACAATGCGGAAAATCAGGATCAGTCTGATACAGAGCGTACAGCAGAAAGTACAGGTGAGGCTGCTCAGAACACAGCTCCGACATTCGAAGCCAGCACGCAGCCGGAGAAAAAGGTTCTCAGAACAGCGATTGTCTACAGCCCGGTAACCGGTATCGCTGCAGACCTTTCCACAGCGCCGGATGAAGGCTTTGCGGAAGGAATGATGGGAGAGGGTGCTGTAGTCACACCGAAGGACCCGGTGATCTGTGCTCCGGAAGACGGCGAGGTAGAGTTTATTTTTGACACAAAGCATGCCATCGGATTCCAGACAGATACAGATCTTCCTATGCTCCTCCATATCGGCATTGACACTGTAAAGCTGGAAGGAAAAGGCTTCGAGATTCTGGTAGAGCAGGGACAGCATGTAAAAAAAGGCGAGCCGTTGATGAAGATTGACATCCCATATCTTACAGAAAACGCTCCGTCCTTATGTTCTCCGATCCTTTGCACAGAGATCGAGGATGATCAGAGAGTACGCCTTCTTGCCAATGGAGAGATCAAGGCGGGAGAGCCGCTGTTCGCAGTAGAGACTGTGGAAGAATAGGAAATTTTTCAGCAATAATATAGAAGATTGGTTTTGTGAAAAGCGCGCCTAATGCCCGGGCGCGCTTTTCCTGTGGCAAAGAAAATAACTGTCTGTCAGAAGGGCTTTACACAAAAGAAAGATTCTGTTACGATAAAGAAAATCAACAGCTGCAGACAAAAATGTCGACTGAAAATCCGGGGCAGACAGTGGTGGAATGTGGAAAAGCAGCAGGATATATAAAAATGGTGGGGAAAAAGATGTACAGAGTGAGCAAGGTATTAAACAATAACGGCATCATTGCCATAAATATGGAAGAAAACCAGGAATATGTACTTCTGGGAAAAGGTGTGGGATTTGGAAAGAAGGTCAGCCAGCGTTTTGAGGCTCCGGCAGACTGTACCCTTTACAGGCTGGCTCAGGAGACAGAACGTGGCTCAGCAAAAGAACTGGCAAAGAGCGTAGCACCGGAATTTCTGGAGATCGCAGATGAGATATTGAGAGAAGCTGAGAAGACTTTTGGGAATACCATAGACAGAAGGATCCTGTTTCCCCTTGCTGATCATATTTCCTTTGCAGTGGGACGTATCCGGAATCATGAGCAGATCAGCAATCCTCTGACTGAGGATATCAAGGTGCTTTTTTACAGCGAATTCAAGGTGGCGGAGGTATTGAAGAAGATCCTGAAGGAGCGGATGGATATTGAGATCGACGAGCATGAGGTGGGATATGTGGCACTTCATATTCACTCAGCACTTGGAGATGAAAAGGTGTCTATTGCCATGCAGACAGCAAGAACGGTACGGGAATGTATCGCCATGATCGAGATGGCCACAGGAAGAAAGATCGATGTGATCTCCCTGTCCTACAACCGTATGATGAACCATATCAAATATATGGTAGCCCGTGTCTCCACAGGGGAGACACTGAAGCTGGATATGAATGAATATATAGAAGAAAAATATCCGGAATCCTACAGGATCGCAGAGGATGTCTGCGAGAGCCTGGGCAAAAGCCTGGGTAAAGAGCTGGATCCTATTGAAATTGGTTATCTTGCCATGCATATTGAGAGGACAGTGGAACAATAAGCATAAATGGCTGATCAGTCTCAGAGATTTACACAATAAATTCAATGGCTTTTTTGACAGCAGTACTCATGGTAGTACTGCTGTTTGTGACTAAGCAGACTTCCCTCTGGGGGAGCGGCTCTTTAAGCTGAAGGGCAAAAATCTTCCCGTCATTGATCACTTCCCGGGCAAGGGGTTCCGGGTAAAAGCCGATTCCCAGATTGTGGACGATCATGGGAAGGACCTGGTCTGTAGTTGCTGCCTCGATGTCAGGATGAAAAGAAACACGGTTTTCCATAAAGTAATTCATATACATTTCTCTGGTGCTGGTCCCTTCCGCAAGACCGACAAAGGGCAGATCCTGAAGCTCATGGATGCTGATAGGGGCAGTGGTCAGATCCTTATATTTGCTTCCGCATACAAGGATCTCCCGGTAACGCAGGAGACTTTTTTTCTGTAAAGGCTTGCGGATGGAGATCGGAGTGGTGACAATAGCGAAATCCACCGCATAATTTTTCAGTGCCTGTACTGCCTGAGGAGTAGAATGGTTAAAGAGGCGCAGGCGAACATGGGGATATTGCTCGCGGAACAGCTCCAGCTTTTCCAGAAGGATCAGACGCAGGGCATTTTCGCTGGCGCCGATGGAAACCAGGCCATGCTCCAGCTCTCCGTTCTGGCGGATTTCCTCCTCGCCGATGGACAGCTGCTCAAAAGCCAGGGCAACGTGTTCATAAAGCTGGCGGCCTTCCGGTGTAAGTGCGATTCCTTTGTTGGAGCGGAGAAAGAGCGTACATTTCAGCTCCTGCTCCAGGTTGTTCATACAACGGGTGATATTTGGCTGGTTGTTGTGAAGAGCTCTTGCTGCCTTGGTAAAGCTCTTATACTGGGCTACATAATAAAAGATCCGGTAGTAGTCGTAAGTGATCATGTATTGTCTCCATCCTGTAATATGATTTTAATATGTTTACGATATTAATAATACTTTTTACATTTGCTTCTGAGCAAACTATAATACACCCGAGGAAAAAAATCAATGACAGGAGTGATTTAGAGTGGTTTCAGGAGGCGGAAAGCTGCAAAATGCGGACCGGCAGATGTCAGAAGCTTTTATCACAAGTGTATTTCTGGCAATGTCCGGCGGATTTCAGGATGCCTACACATACTTTACAAGAGATGAGGTGTTTTCCAACGCCCAGACAGGCAACGTGGTTCTGATGAGCCATAATTTTATGACAGGACAGTGGGGAGACGGTTTAAGGTATCTGTTTCCTGTTTTAGCCTTTGCCATTGGTGTTGTAGCGGCGGAGCGAATCCAGAATACCTTTAAATATGCAAAAAAACTTCACTGGAGGCAGATGATCCTGCTGATCGAGATCCTGATCCTTTTTGTGGTGGGATTTATGCCGGGAGAATTGGATATGCTGGCAACCGTACTGGTATCCTTTTCCTGCGCCATGCAGGTACAGACCTTCCGGAAGGTGGGCGGTTATTCCTATGCAAGCACTATGTGCATCGGAAATTTACGAAGCGGCACGGCGGCGTTGTCCGTGTATTGTCGTGAAAAACGTCCGGAACAGCTGAAGCAGGCTCTTTATTATTTCGGAATAATTTTCTTTTTTGCCATTGGAGCCGGTGGCGGAGGAAATCTGTCCATGAGGCTGGGGATCCCGGCAATCTGGGTATCGGATGTTTTGCTTCTGATCAGCTTTATTCTGATGTTTTCCAGTAAACATAGAGATTAGAAAGGGTGAGGAATTGTGGAAAACAGCACATTATTCCCAAGAGAGGAAAAGGCGGAGCTTTTATTTGAAAAGATCCTGAAGGATCCGGAGGCGTGCAGACGGCTGACGGAGACCTTCTATGAATCCATGGATGCGGATACAGACATAGAATGCGGATATCTTCCTCCGGAAAAATTCGCCTATGCATTGCTGGACGCATATAAAAACCGTGATCTGACAGCTCTCCTTATGGCAATCTGCCAGAACAGTATGTTTGATCTTCTGCGAAATTCTTTTCTGGCACCGTTCAGGTTCAATGCAGATGGACAGGAGAATCCGGTGTTTCTCACAGATGAAAAAGGAAATTTTCTGCGGGAAAAGGGAATTCATGTAAGTGATAGGGATTACGACCGGTTCCGCAGGATATACAGGGAGAAGCAGGGCGTAAAGATGTATCTGGCGTATGGCTACCGGAAGCGCCATGCCTATGATGAAGATACCATGGAAGTAGAAGAGTACAAAATGGGCGAACATATCGGTGTGCTGCTGGTGTATGAGCTTCCGGACAGCGTAAGGGAAAAGGAAACGGAGGCACAGGCCTATGCGGCTGTATGGGATATCATGATGGCAATTCAGAAGAAGCTTCCAAGAGCCTTTGTATATTATGGGCAGGATTCTGTGGAGGATGGTGGAAAACGTTATGACGGACTGGGCGTTTTTCTCCCCATCCATAAATTTGCGGACCGCTTGGAAAAAATGATCGGGATCGCGGATGAGATCGTAATGAAATAGAATGTACAAAAAAGGACTGCTTTTGTATTGCTCCGGTTATCAGAAGGATAGCTGATGACCGGAAGCTACAGAAAGCAGTCCTTTTTGTATGCCCATCAGGTGCAGTAGCGGAACATTTTGTCCGTAAGGATCCTGGCGAAAATAAGGCCCAGGGGAAGAGCAACGATGATCAGGATCGCAGCTGCAAACCAGGAGGCGGAAACATTCAGGGACATGATCCCCAGATTGTAGATCGCCCGGTAGAGATAAAGTCCGGGAACCATGATCACAATGGATGGCACGGTAATGGAAATCCTGGGATATCCCACTTTTGTTTTAATGAGGGAGGCCAGAAGTCCGGCTGTCAGTGCTCCGAAAAAAGCCGCGGCAGCAGGTGGGAAACCGGCAAGATCAACAAGCTCCAGACGTAAAGTGTTGGACAGTGCGCCGATGAAGGCGGCAGCTGCGGCTAGACGGACAGGGCTGTTGAACATGACCGAAAAGCCGAATACCCCGCAGAAGCTTGCCAGAAGCCGGAACAGGATCCTCTGAGCTGCCGAAAGCTCCAGAGGCAGGAAATCTACAGGCTTCAGATGAAGAAGCAGTGCCATCAGCCAGGCAGAGACAGCAGCCACCATTACAACAATAATGGCGTAGGCCAGTCGTTCCAGACCGGAACGCATATCCAGCTTGGCAAGGTCGATCCCGCTTGTGATAAACGGAAAGCCCGGAATGATAAACAGCATGGAACAGATGTATCCGGCCTCATGCTGGACGGAAATGTGGAACAGAAGCTCTGCCAGCTTCAGGAAGCCTGCATATACAAGACAGGCTGAGGAAACAGAAACTGCAATGCACATAAACAGAGTAAAATGATGCTTGCCAAGCTTGCAGCGGATGGCGTTTCCGATGCCTGCGCCTGCAAAAGCCAGGATCATTTCCAGCGGGCCACCGCCCAGAAGAAAAGTAAATGCACCACAGGCCAGTGCAGAAGCCAGTCCCAGGGCGGCAGGGGAATAAAGCCCGTGGATCCGCTCGATCTCATCTAACTGACTGTGCAGTGCTTCACCGCTCATATGGATACCCTCCGCAGGAAAATCACTGACAAAATGTTCCAGCCTGTTCAGTCTGGAAGTATTTACGCCGGTGGTAGTCAGACTAAGTGCATGGGAAAAACTGCTCTCACCGTCAAAGCAGGTGTAGCTTATGGACATCAGTCCGATATCTGCGGAGCAGGTGATACCAAGTGCTTCTGACAATGTATTCATGGAACTCCGTACCCGCCAAGCACCGGTTCCACAGGAGAGAAGCATCATGCCTGTACGGCCGATCAGGGAAGCTTTTTCGGAAAGAGAAGCCTCGGTGATGGGCTGGCTGTTCCTGGCGCTTACGTAGTTGTGCCAGGGGATTTTCATATGATTACGTTTAACCGGAATATCTGACACAGAAATCACTTCTTTCTATATATTAAAATAGTATAGTTATTATTATAAATATATATAATAACTATAATCAGATATATTGTAGCCATTATTCTGAAAAAGTCAAGTGTAGATGAAATAAAATCTGACAGTACTAAAACGTCACTGTTAAAGATTTATCATTTTTTTGTGGAAAATGAATTTTTTTGGTTGCTTTTACGTACAATTTATGTATAATTGTGGATAGGGATGTTGGAATGACCAATATTACTGCTCACTGCGTGACCATCAATACGCTTCGCGATGCACAGAAATCACGCTTTGCATGATTTCGCGCTGCAATTCTCGGGTTTTCTGTGAACTTTGTTCACAAAAACACCTCGCGGAATATCACAAGTGGACAGTAATTGACCAATTCCTATGGCAGGATGACGAGAACCTGCAAGAGTAGGTGGCTATCATAATTACTATTAAAGAAGAGAGGTAAATGTTAAGATGGCAAAAATCGATTTAACAAAGTATGGTATTACCGGAACAACTGAGATCGTGTACAATCCTTCTTACGAGACATTATTCGAGGAAGAGACCAAACCAGAGCTTGAGGGATTTGAGAAAGGTCAGGTCAGCGAGCTTGGTGCTGTCAACGTAATGACAGGTATCTACACAGGACGTTCCCCTAAAGACAAATATATCGTTATGGATGAGAACTCCAAAGACACAGTTTGGTGGACATCCGATGAGTACAAAAACGATAACCATCCGGCAACTCAGGAAGCATGGGCTGCAGTTAAAGATCTTGCTAAGAAAGAGCTTTCCAACAAGAGACTTTTCGTAGTAGATGCATTCTGCGGAGCTAACAAAGATACACGTATGGCTATCCGTTTCATCGTTGAGGTTGCTTGGCAGGCACACTTCGTAACAAACATGTTCATTCAGCCAACAGCTGAGGAGCTTGAGAACTTTGAGCCAGATTTCGTTGTTTACAACGCATCCAAGGCTAAAGTTGAGAACTACAAAGAGCTGGGTCTTAACTCTGAGACAGCTGTAATGTTCAACATTACAAGCCGTGAGCAGGTTATCGTAAATACATGGTACGGCGGAGAGATGAAGAAAGGTATGTTCTCCATGATGAACTACTATCTGCCACTTAAGGGCATCGCTTCCATGCACTGCTCTGCAAACACAGACCTTAACGGAGAGAACACAGCAATCTTCTTCGGTCTTTCCGGAACAGGTAAGACAACACTTTCCACAGATCCTAAGCGTCTCCTGATCGGTGATGACGAGCACGGCTGGGATGACAACGGAGTATTCAACTTCGAGGGTGGATGCTACGCTAAGGTTATCAACCTTGACAAAGAGTCTGAGCCGGACATCTACAATGCGATCAAGAGAAACGCTCTTCTTGAGAATGTAACACTTGATAAAGATGGAAAGATCGACTTCGCTGACAAGAGCGTAACAGAGAACACACGTGTTTCCTACCCGATCAACCACATCGAGAACATCGTTCGCCCGGTATCTTCTGCACCGGCAGCTAAAGAAGTTATCTTCCTGTCCGCAGATGCATTCGGCGTACTTCCTCCAGTAT
>UMDV01052563.1_pt1 | contig 12541 bp, 9 predicted proteins | sample 1964571 | NCBI WGS metagenome assembly UMDV01 (sample SAMEA4836002, study PRJEB28245) | human gut metagenome | biome: gut microbiome; material: fecal sample | place: Denmark | collected 2008 | reverse complement strand
GCTTCCGCGATGTGGTTGCGGCTTTCCATCTCCCGTAATCGCGTCTTCGCCTGCTCCGCCTCCGCGCGGCTGGCGGTCATGGTCGCGTTCCATCGCAAACCGCATCCGAGCATCAGTACCAGGCTGACCATGGCGATGATGGCCACGGGATTGCTGTTGCTCGTGCCGAGGACCAGTTGACGGAACAGCTGGTCGCCTATGGAATAAGCGAGCAGCAGCAGCGCCACAAGGTTGTTGGTTTCGTAGGCGAGCATGCCGAACGTGTAGAGGATTCCCGGCAGCGAATTGACGTCGGCTCCGGGTATGAGCCAAGGTCCCGACTGGCTCATGATCAGAAACAGCAGCGACATCGATTTCGGAAAGAACGGTGACAGCAGCAGCACCGCGATTTCGATGATGGTCCAGACGATCGCCGCGGGATTGTCGGTCGGGGCGAGCAGCAGGCAGAACAGGATCCACCATACGGTGATGACCACGATGGTTATGCGGATCGGATGCCAGAGTTTCGGATGGTCGGCACGCATATGGTTGTGCCAGGAGCGGAAGGCGCTTACGGGTCTGGGTTTTGTGGGTTCAGCGTGCATGCGATCTCACCCACAATGCCACTGCCTGGCGTGCCGTCTTGCAGTTCAGCTTCTTGAGAATGCCCTGCATATGCTTGCGCACGGTGCTTTCGGAGATATCCAGTCGTTCGGCGATCTCCCTGTCCAGCATGCCGTCGGCGCACAGGGAGATGATTTGCTCCTCGCGCACGGTGAGCCGCGGTGAGGTCTCCTCCTCGCGTCTGATGCGCACGTTGGCCAGGGCGGGAGGTTCGAATCCCTCCATAACGTTGCCTCCACAGAGCCGCTCGATGGCCTTCGCCAGCTGATCGGAATCCTCCTTGCCGATCAGTCCCTGCGCTCCGGCTTCCATCAGCCTGCTACGGTAGCTGTTGATGGAGAAGCTGGTGATGCCCAGAATCGGCAGATGCCTGTCCATGAGACGGATCCGATGGCAGATGGCCGGCCCCTGCAAGCCCTCCATGGACATGTCCAATACAAGCAGGTTGAGATTGTCGTCGTTCCTCTGGCAACGTTCGATCGCTTCGTCGCCGGAAGTGGCCGTCCACACCACGTAGGCCGTGGGGACCTTCGCTTCGATGAGAAGGCTCAGCGATTCCAACGCGCGCGGATCGTTGTCGACCAGCGCTACACGGTGGATTTTTGGTATGGGAGCTGCGGATTTCGTGGGATTCATCGCATGGCTCACTTTCCACACAGCCAGTAAAGCGGCGGCGGGCAGTCGATGATGGCGGATGCGGTTCCTCTCGCCGCGTCGGCGAAGATGGCAGCCTTCCCGTTGGAAGGGGTCATCGTTCCGGCTGGCTGCATGGTGCAGAGCATGACGAATGCCACACACAATGACATGATTTTCATACCGACATTGTACGGGGGAGCGCGTCCACGAGTGAGGAGGCGCGTTCGATCCGTGGAGCCGAAGCGTGGGGCTCTGAAGGCTGTTCATGTGGGATTCGTATGATGAAAGCATGACTCTTAGGCTGCTCGACGAGGCGAATTACGACGCCGAAATGGAAAGCAAGGTGCTGCCCGCGCTGGACGCCTGCATGACGGAAGGATGGATGGATCCAGCCACCGTTGACTGGAACGGCGACGCGCTGCCCAAACTGGACGAACCCGGCCGGTTGCACTATTGCTGTTACGACGCGGCCAAATTCGATGCGCTGCGTGAGGACGGCGCTTCGGGCGTGTTCCGCGGTGCGATCGTCATTTCGCACGGATTCACCGAATTCGCGCGAAAATACAGCGAGATGGCATGGTACTTCCTGCTGTCCGGCTATTCCGTATGCATCCTCGAACACCGCGGGCACGGCCATTCCGCACACGACGTGAGCAATCCCAGCCTGGTGTGGATCGACGATTGGCGTCGGTACGTGGCCGATTTCGCAGCCTTCGCCGACACTGCGGGCCGCGAATACGCGTGCGGCGAGCCACTGAACCTGTACTGCCATTCGATGGGCGGCGGCATCGGCGCGGCCGTGCTGGAACGCTATCCGGCCCTGTTCGACAAGGCCGTGCTGTCCGCGCCCATGATCGCCCCCGTCGTCGGTATGCCGACATGGATCGCACGCATCGCTACAGGCGCGTTGTGCGGCTTGGGATTCGGCAAAGCGCGCGTATTCGGTCACACTGATTTTTCCCCCGAACTCGATCTCGACGAGCATAAGGGCGCGTCCGAGGCGCGCGTTCGCTGGTTCCACAAGCAGCGCGTCGACGACGTGGCATGCCAGACCAACGCGGCCACCTTCGAATGGGCGCATCAGGCGATGGCATTGTCTCGAGCCGTACTCAAACCGGACATGTGCGGTGCGATCGAAACTCCGACGCTGCTGTTCCAAGCGGGCCGTGACGTCTGGGTCCTGAACGGTCCGCAGGACGATTTCGTGGAACGCGTGCGCGAAGGCGGCGGATCAATCGAAAAAATACGGTACGGCAAGTCGTTGCACGAGATCTTCTCCATGCCGAACACGGTGGTCGGACCGTATGTGAACAAGATTCTCGACTTCCTCAGCGCGCCCGCGGACAGTCTGTGAGCGGCTGCCACTGCAAGACACATGCGGCGTGTACGGTGTGCGATGAGCGAACAGTGAAGGGGAAGGAGCCGCAGTGGCGGGAAAAACGTTCGAACGCACGCCGAAAGACCTGATTATCGGCATTGCGATGACCCTGTGCGGCGGCGTGCTGTGGGGCGTCAACGCCACCGTCTCCAAAATCCTCATGGGCACGTACCACGCCTCGCCGCTGTGGATCGCATGCGTGCGCGAACTGGCAGCCGGCGTACTTTTCCTCACCTGCTCGGCCATCATGACGCCGAAACTGCTTACCGGCGCGCTACGCGATCGCAAATCATATCCGCGGCTGCTGGCCACCGCCATCATATGCGTGCTGCTGGTGCAGGTCGCCTACCTCGAATCGATCAACTGGACCAACTCCGGCACCGCGACCGTGCTGCAAAGCCTGAACCTGCTGTTCGTCTTGGGGGTCGTATGCCTGCGCGGGCGGCGACTGCCCGGCGTACGGGAAGGCATCGGCGTGGCGCTCGCCTTCGCGGGAACCGTGCTGATTGCGACCGGCGGCGACTTCACCACGCTGAAACTGCCGTTGGTCGGCCTGATTTGGGGCGCTATCAACGCGGCGTCCACGGCGGCCATGGTGTTTCTTCCGGTCAAGCTCATCGAACGTTGGGGCAACTTCACCGTCAACGGCATCGCATTTCTGATTTCCGGGCTTGTGCTGCTGCCGTTCGTGCGGCCGTGGGCTACGGCGCCGCAGTTGGATTGGCTGGGTGTGGGGCTGATGGCGTTCACCGTGATCGGCGGCACATTCGGCGCGTTCTGGCTGTACATGGCCGGCGTGGTGCGCGTCGGTTCGATGCGTGCCACCATGCTCGGCACCAGCGAACCGGTGATGGCCACGATTTCCGCGGTGGCATGGACGGACGCGGTGTTCGAACCGGCCGATTTGGTTGGATTCGTGATGATTCTCATCATGGTGTTTTTGGTGCGTTAAGTGCCGTGACGGGCGTTGCTTTTCGGGCGGCGGCGTGCGGACAAACAAAAAAGCCGGACACCCACTTACGGGCGTCCGGCTTCGCTTTGCTTAGCGATTACCGTGACTTACGACGTGCAAATATGACGTACGGCAGCTGGAAATCAGCCTTCAATCGCAATCTGATGCTTGGTCTCAACCTGCTGCTGCGCTTCGGGCTTCGGCATTTCCAGGCACAGGGTGCCGTCCTTGTAGCTGGCGTGAATGTCGGAATCCTTCACGTCCTCGCCAACGTAGAAGCTACGAGAGCAAGAGCCGGCGTAGCGTTCGCGACGCAGCCAGCGGCCGTTGTCGTCCTTGTCCTCGTGCGAGCTGTTGCGATGCGCGGAAACGGTCAGATAGCCGTTCTGCAGGTCTAGCGAAATGTCGTCCTTCTTGAAGCCAGGCATGTCGATGTCGACCATGTAGCCCTTGTCGGTCTCACGCACATCAGTGCTCATCATGCCTGCGGACATGTTCGGATCGCATGCGGCTGCGCGGTCCATGTTGCGCCAACCCTCGAAGAACGGATCGTCGAACAGATTGGAGAACATCGTGTCATTCATCAAAGCCGGAAACATTGCCATAATTGGTACTCCTTAAGCAAATGCGCGTTCTGTGCGCGGAGTAATGCGGCTTGGCAGCCGGCCGTGCGATTATCGCTGCGGCGTCACCATCCAGCGAGACCGGCGACCGGGTTCGTTGCCACATCCGGAACCCTCCCGGGCTCCTGACCTTGACCTTTCACTTCACCCAACTCTTCCGTGTCCTGCTCATTCCGCGATTATGCTCACAGTGAAATACCGGGAAATGCTTGCGATTGCGTGCGCGGAAAAGTCGTACGGCGAATTTCGTTTTTCTTCAGAATCGGACGCATGGGATTGGTCTGCAATGCGTTACGTATCTGTTTTTCCAACCGGTCACGTGAAGTGTGGTTTTGGGTGGCTATGTGTTCGATTCTGCCGAATTGGTTATTCGGATTGTGTTTTCTGGAATCGGACATTTGTGGTGCTGGTTTTGGGTTTGGATGTCCGTTTGTCTGTTTCTGCTGAGATAGCTGGGCTTTCGGCGCATTTTTAGTACTTTTTTTGTCACATTTCATACGTTTTGGATAAAGCAAAAGGGCTGGAATCGTTGGATTCCAGCCCTTTTCGACCCGTGCGAGCGGGGGGAGTTGAACCCCCACGAGCATACACTCACTGCCACCTGAAGACAGCGCGTCTACCATTCCGCCACGCTCGCAGACAATCGACTAATTTACACCTTTACTATCTGTGGCACAAATCGGCGTGTCGCACCGCCGTATTCGCAAAGCGAATGCACAAAGCGGTGCGACGCGAGGAGGGAGGAGGCCCTGTGGACCTCCAGACGATGGAGCCATCCTTTGTTCAAAAAGCCGCGTTTGCGTAGCAAATGCTCAAGCCCCGCGACTTCCATCCAGCTCCTCTGGCTCAGCCCTTCGAACCGTTCTCGTAGAACTTGGCGAGTGTCTCGTCGCGGAATTCGTTGAAATAGCCGCCGTCGATCGATGCTCGGATATCGTCGAGCAGCTTCACGAAGAAGTGCTCGTTGTGGATCGTCGCCAACGTGAAACCGTTGAATTCGCGGGCGCGCAACGCATGGTCCACGTAGGCGCGCGTGTAGTGCGTGCAGGTGTAGCAATCGCAACCCTCTTCAAGCGGACTGAAATCGTGCTTGAACTGCGCGCGCTTGATGTTGTAACGGCCGTGGCGCGTGAAAATCGCGCCGTTGCGGCCGCAGCGGGCCGGGGCCACACAGTCGAACGTATCGCCGCCGTTCTCCACGCAGGCGAAGATGTCGTCGACCGCGGCGATGCCGAGCACGTGGCGTGGTCGGCTTTCCGGCATCGCGTCGCAGATCCAGGCGCAGGTGTCGCCGATGATGCGTTTTTCGATCGCGCCGCCGATGCCGACGCCGTCGAAATCAAGCGAAGCGATCTGCTCGGCGGCATGTCTGCGCAGATCCTCATAATTCGCGCCCTGCACCACGCCATACAGCGCCTGGTACGGCTTGCCGAGACGCTCCTCGGTAAGCCTCTTATGCTCGGCAACGCAACGTTGCGCCCAACGGTAGGTGCGTTCCACGGAACGTTCCTGGTAGCCGCGCGTGTTCATCAGTGTGGTCAGCTCATCGAACGCGAACATGATGTCGGCGCCGATCTTATGCTGGATTCCCATTGAAATTTCGGCGGAAAAACGGTGCAGTGAGCCGTTGAGCGGCGATTTGAACGTTACGCCGTCCTCGTCCACGAACGCGAGGCGCTCCTTGCCTTCGGCGATCACGTCGTCTGATTTCATGCCGGTCACATCCATGGCGAGCGTCTTCTTGAAGCCCGCGCCGAGCGAAAGCACTTGGAAACCGCCGGAATCGGTGAAGGTCGGACCGTTCCAATTCATGAATTTGGCAAGGCCGCCGGCTTCGTCGAGCACTTGTTCACCGGGACGTTCATACAGGTGAAACGCGTTGGACAGCAAGCATTGTGCGCCGAGATCCTTCATGGTTTCAGGCAGCACGGCTTTCATCGCGGCCTGCGTGGCCACCGGCACGAACGCCGGGGTGTGGATGTCGCCGTGGGGGGTGTGGATGATGCCGGTGCGTCCGTATCGCGCGCCGCCGCGGCCCTTGCCATCGGCCGCATCTGGCAGGCGGGTTTTCTGCTCGAAGTAGAACGCGTCGCGGCGGCCGGGCTTGCCGGGTTCCGCGCCGCGGGGATGCTCAATAAGGTTTTCGGTCGATGCCGCGCTGGTCGTGTTGCCTGCTGCGTCGTGCGTTGCGCGGGCTGCCGCGTTGGCCGCTGAGGTCTCGTGCGCCACCGCGCCGGTCCGTGGTTCGTTCAAGCTTGTCATGCTCTCAACTGTATGCGATAGCGCCGATTGCCGCGGTGGCGCCATCGGCGGTCGACGGTGGCATCGTATGGAGCAAACTGCCAAGCGATTCGATTGCTACTTTCAACAAACATTCAGGAAACTTCCAGAGCAGGTATCTTTACTCTTAGATAGCAGTTCGAGCGGCACGATTGCTGATCATGTTGAATGCCGCGAGACGAATAAGGAGCAACAATGGCTGAAGATAATAGCGATCAGAACATCGCCCAGCCGCAGGATGGCACGCAACAGACCGCGCCGCAGACGCCGAGCGAGAACGTCGCCGACGAAGCACAGACTTCCGTTACCGAACCGATTGCAGTGCCGAACGCGGGCGAGCAGCCCACCACCGCCCTTCCTACCGTGGACGCGGCGGATGGCACGGCAGGCAATACCGCTGACGATACGCCGGATTATGCTTCCGCTGCCGGTGAACGCACGGTGATCAACAACGCGACGCAGGATGCGCCGACCGAACAGTACCGTCCGGCGCCCGAATACGGCGCGTACGGTCCGGTGCCGACGCCGCCGGCTGGCGATGCCAGCGGCCAGACCGTCCAGCAACCGCAGTACGGCGCGCAGCAGCAGGGCCAGCCGCAGGACAACCGTCCGTCGTTCTTCGGCGCTTTCGGCAACCCGTATACGACCGGCAATCAGCGGAACAATGGCAATCCGTTCGGCAATCCGTTTGGCGGCTCGTCCGCGCAGAACGGCGCGCAGCAGAACAATCAGCAGCAGCCGCAGTACGGCGCGAACATGCCCCCTGCGGGACCGGGCAACCGCAATCCGTTCGGCGCTCCGGGGCAGGGCTTCCCGAACCAGCCGAACCAGCCGAACCAGCCGAACCAGACGCCGGTCGTTGCCAAGCAAAAGTCCGGCATGACCAGCCATGTGGTCACCGCCGTTGTGGCCGCACTGGTGTCCGGCGCGCTGTGCCTCGGCGTCGGCTTCACCGCGATCACCAACGGTTGGGTGCATGTGCCGACCTCCAGCTCGCTGTCCGACGTCAAGTCCAACACGTCCGGTTCCGGTTCCGCCAAGGCGAAGTCCGGTACGGCGGTCGATTGGACCGCGGTGGCCAAGGAAGTGTCCGATTCCGTGGTGGCCATCGACGTGGCGACCAGCGACGGCGAAGCCAAGGGCTCCGGCGTGGTGATCAGCGACAAGGGCTATATCGCCACCAATAACCACGTGATTTCCGGCGCGCAGCAGATTCAGGTGACGCTCGCCAGCGGCGCCGTCTATTCCGCGAAGGTGGTCGGCACCGACACCACCACCGATTTGGCCGTGATCAAGCTCGACAATCCGCCGAGCGATCTGAAAGTCGCGGAATTCGCCGATTCCGACAATCTCGCCGTCGGCGAGGCCGTCATGGCGATCGGCAATCCGCTCGGCTACGACGACACCGCCACCACCGGCATCGTGTCCGCGCTCAACCGCCCGGTGACCGTGACCGATGACGACAACAACGCCATCGTCACCAACGCCGTGCAGATCGACGCGGCCATCAACCCGGGCAACTCCGGCGGCCCGACCTTTAATGCGGCCGGCCAGGTGATCGGCATCAACTCGTCCATCGCCTCCACTGCGAGCTCGTCCGGTACTGCCGGTTCGATTGGTATTGGCTTCGCCATCCCGTCGAACCTTGTCAAGCGCGTGGCCAACGAAATCATCGACAATGGTTCCGTGAAGCATGTGGTGCTCGGTATCACCATCAAAAGCGCTACGGTCGAAGCCGACGGTGTGACCCGTGGCTGCGCCCAGGTGCAGGCCGTGACCGACGGTGGCCCGGCGTCCAAGGCCGGCGTGAAGGCCGGCGACTCCATCGTGGCGTTCAACGGAAAGGCAGTGAACAACAACTACTCGCTGCTCGGTTACGTGCGCGCCTCCGCCATGGGAGACAAGGTGAAGCTGACCGTTGTGCGCGGCGGCAACACCATGGATCTCGAAGTGACGCTCGACCAGGAAGAGACCAGGACGAACTCCTCCAACAAGCAGGAACAGCGTCAGCAGAACAACGGCAACGACGATAACGGCAACGGCCAGAATGGCGGCAGCCAGAACGGCCAGAATGGCGGTAACGGCAACAACGGCGACGGCGGTGGCCTGTTCGATCCGTTCGGTCTGTGGTAAAGCCGGATGCGCGGCATCGTACGGCAACGTACGGTGTGCGGCGTTCATGCCGACAGCGATACGGGTGGCTGCCACCCGATAGGCTGACGGCGAAGTCGCAACCGCAATCCGCGTAATCGCGGAAAACGCTGAACAAGCCGAAAAACGGCGGAAAACAAGGGCTGTGCGAGCAATCGCACGGCCCTTTTCGTATGCGCGGAACGCGCGCGACGAACGGAAGCACACGCAAACGGCCGCGGCAATCGCAATGCTCTGTTATGCTGGAAATATCTTTTTACGCCGTGTATCGATGGTCCGCGCAGGCGGGGCGCCGATGGGTTAACAAGGCGTCCGATACGAGCGTAAGGAGATTCTCATGCGTAGAATCATTTCCATTTGCAAAGAAGTTCCGCTGCTGCCGATCGCCATCATTGCCGCGATTCCGTTGGCATTGCTGGGTTCGTGGCGTCCGTGGGAGGCTGCGGGCGTCTCGCTGACTTTCGGACCGTTCAATCCGGGTGTCGGGCAGTGGATCGTGATCGCGCTGGTCGTGTACACGATTGTGGTGACTGTGATCGGCATGATTGACGATTTGCGGCACGGTCACGTCGGTGTGGATTTGCTTGCGGTTATTGCGATCGCGTCGACGGTGGCGGTGCAGGAATACTGGGCTGCGTGGGCCGTGGTGCTGATGATTTCCTCCGGCGAGGCGATTGAGGAATTCGCACAGTCGAAGGCGGAAGGCAACCTGACGGCGCTGGTTGATGCGGCGCCGCGGACTGCGCACGTGGTGACGTTGCCGGGCGTGGGTGCACGTGCGGCGGCTGCCGGGGCCGACGGTACTGCCGGTGATGCTGAGGGCGACATGACGGCGGACGGCTTTCGCAAGGTCGCCAGTGTGGATGTGCCTAACGCTGCGGAAACGAATAAGTCCACCACCCAAACCAAGCCTTACGACGCGGCCGGCGAGCATTTCGAAACCGTTCCGGTCGACCAGGTCAAGCTTGGCGACGTGATCCTCGTGCTGCCGGGCGAAACGGTGCCGGTCGACGGCGAACTGCTGTCGGGCGTCGCCACGTTGGATCTGAGCAATATCAACGGCGAGCCGGTGCCGCGCGAAGTGTATGCGGGCGCGCGCGTGCTGTCGGGTGCGGTCAACGGATCGACCGCGCTGACGATGCGTGCCACGCAATTGGCGCAGGATTCGCAGTATCAGAAGATCCTCGAACTGGTGTCGTCGGCGCAGGAATCGCGCCCGACCGTCGTCAAAACCGCCGATGTGCTGGCGGTGCCGTTCACCATTCTTTCGCTGGCGATCGCCGGCATCGCGTGGGCCGTCGCAGGCACGCCATTGCGATTCGCGCAGGTGCTGGTTTTGGCCACGCCCTGCCCGCTGCTGATCGCCGCTCCCGTCGCGTATGTGGCCGGCACCGGTCGCCTCGCCAAAGCGGGCATTCTTATCAAAGCGCAGGATGTGCTGGAAAACTTGGGTCGCGTATCGCATATTTTTTTCGACAAAACCGGCACGCTTACCGTCAAGCAGCCGCAGGTCGTGCGCGTTGAGCGGCCGTTCGAGAACAGCTCGCCGTACAACGAGAGCCACATTCTGATGATGGCCGGCGTGGTGGAAGGCTATTCCGTACACATTCTGTCGAAAGGCATCGCGGCGGCCGGGCAGAAGGCCATGCAGGAACTGTACGCGCGCTATGAGAACGGGCAGCGGCTGTGCGCCGAACGCGATCTGCCGGGGCATGGACGCGATTACCCCGTGGTGAAGAACATCGAGGAACAGTCGGGCAAGGGTGTGTCCGGCGAGGTGAACGGGCATGCCGTGCGCGTGGGTCGTTTCGCGTACGTGACGGCCGACGAGGCTGGCTTCACGCATGTGCTGGGCGCAGGTGCGGCGGCCGGTATTGCGGCTGGTGCTGTGGCCGATAGCGCGGTTGGCGATTCGGCGACCGGTACCGCTGCCGGCGCTTCCAAGAAGCCGGAGGTGAATTCGCTGTTCGCACCTCTCGAACCGGACGAAATGGCCGCGTACGTGGCGATCGACGGCAAGCTCGCCGCACGCATCGTGCTGCGTGACGTGCCTCGCGAAAACGCGAAATCGTCCCTTGAAAAACTGCACCGGCTCGGCGTGAAGAAACTGTCCATGCTCACCGGCGACAAGGAGGCTTCCGCACGCATCATCGCGGGCGAGGTCGGCATCGACGACGTGCAATCCGAACTCTTCCCCGAAGGCAAGGTCGCGGCCGTCAAGAACGCCACGGAAGACGCGCACCAAAACCAGCCGGCGTGGGACAAGGTCGTACAGCGCGTGGTCGGCGAATCCATGACCCGACAGGTGACGATGATGGTCGGCGACGGCGTGAACGACGCCCCCGTGCTGGCGGTTGCGGACATCGGTATGGCCATGACCGACGGCACGTCCACCGCCGCGTCCGAATCGGCGCAGGTGGTCATCATGAACGACGACATCGCCTCCGTGCCGCGCGCCATCGCCATCGCCCGCCGCACGAAGAAAGTGATGCTGCAGGCGGTGCTGGTCGGCCTTGGATTGGCGATTATCGGCATGGTCGCGGCCGCGTTCAACCTCATTCCGGTGGTCGTCGGCGCGTTCATGCAGGAGGCGATCGACGTGGTCAGCATCCTGTGGGCGCTCACCGCCCTGCTCGACCGCGAGTAGCGCCGGTTGCGGCGACGAGCCGTGCGGAACTAGGCTGAACCGCGCTGAGCCGGGCTACATCGAGCTGGGCGAGATTTCGCCGGTGATGTTCCGGCGCATCCACGTGCCGAAATCAGCCGCGTCCACGCCCTGCGACAGCAGGAACATGATCTTCGCGTATGCGGCTTCCAGCGTCATGTCGCCCGATCCGATCGCACCGGCGCGGGCGATCGCGTCGCCCGTCTCGTAATGGCCGAGCAGCACTTCCGCCTGCTGGCATTGCGATGCGATGACGACAGGCACGCCGTCATGCAGCACGTCGGCGATCACGTCGGTCAGTCCTGGCTCGTCGCTCGGCACATTGCCAACGCCGTACGCGCGCAACAGCACCGCTTCCGGACGAGGGTCGAGCATCGCGGCCAATCGCGCGGCGGAAATGCCGGGAGCCATGTCGATCACGGCCACATCGTGACGGGAGTAGGGCAGCGGCGACGTCCAACCGCAACCGGAGCCGGCCGAATCGCCCGCATACCAATGCCACGGCGTGCCGGTACGTGCCAGCGGGCCGGTGGACGGCGCCGAAAACCCTTCGAACGCCCAGCTTGACGATTTGCTCACACGGTTGCCGGCGAACAGATGATGGCCGAAGAACAGGCCGACGCCATGAAAACGTCCGCTCATCGCGGCGTTCAGCGCACCCGTGACGTTCGCGGTGGCGTCCGATTCGATTTTGCCGAGCGGATGCTGCGACCCCGTGAAAATCACAGGCTTGCCGAAACCGGTCAGCGCGTAAGACAGCGCGGCACTCGAATAACTCATCGTATCGGTGCCGTGCAACACCACAAATGCATCGGCGTCATCGCGGTGCGCGCGCAGGTCGTCCGCCATCGTCTGCCAATTGTCGGGCGTCGCGTTCGACGAATCGATCAGCGGGTCCAGCTCGGTGAACGAGAACAAGCTCGGGGCCAGATGCGCGTCCTCAATCAGCCGGCGCAGCCAGCCGCGCATATCGGCGCCCGGAACCAGACCGTTCGGTGACTCGACCATACCGATGGTGCCGCCGGTATACGTGATGTGAATGCGCATATGCCCACCCTCTTACGATAAGGACCTTCTTTAGTGAGGGACCGATTGTGATCTTCTGCGATTGTACGTTCTCCTGCGCCGGCACATGGGCCGGGCTGCGCGTTGCGAGGCAAGTAAGGGAATCGCAAGAAAGTGCCGTATGCCCCCTGTTGGAAATGCAGGGAATATATTAGGCTGGAACATATGAGCGAAACCAACGAACTTCG
>UMDV01003206.1_pt1 | contig 12683 bp, 10 predicted proteins | sample 1964571 | NCBI WGS metagenome assembly UMDV01 (sample SAMEA4836002, study PRJEB28245) | human gut metagenome | biome: gut microbiome; material: fecal sample | place: Denmark | collected 2008 | reverse complement strand
CGTCCGAGCCAGCTCAGGTACTGCATAAAGAACGGTTGATCAAGCCCCAGTTCATGCCGGAGCGCATCCATCTCCGCCTGGCTGACCACGATATCTTCATTACCGGCAATCATCTGCCGCACCACATCCCCCGGTGCGAGCATGACCAGGCAAAACGTAATAAAGCTGATCCCTAAAAGAACAAGAATCATCTGCCCAAGACGCATAGCAATTTGTTTGTTTGTCACACCTATCATCTCCACGTTGGCAAAATAAAAGCATGAATCGGGGAATCATTAATCCATGCCAAAACAAGGTAATTCAAATACCCTGATATTTTTCTTTAAGCTGTACCCCTGATTTGCTCCCCAAAGCGACATTGATACTTTACACACTTTTTAATATACACATTATATCACAATATATTAACATTGCAATAAAAATCCATAAATGTTTGCCGAACCTGCAGTTTACAGCCTATCCGATACATATCATTTGCCCATAATGCATATACCCCTATATGTATTCTAAAATGTATTTTAGCCTTACTTAATCCATAAAATATTTTTTATCTGTGTACAAACAGAAAATTCCCTGCAGATGCAGACTCATTTCCCTGTCTGCCCTTACGCATATTGAGTTCAATCTTTATATTTCTTATAATGAAGTGAAAAAGAATTTAATGTAAACAGGAAATGCATAGGAGGAACCATGGATCTGGATAAAATTTGCCGGGCTTTTAAAAGAAACCGATTCGACTGCACCATTTTCGAAACGGCAGAAGAAGCGGCCGCATATTTATCACAGGAAATACACGGTAAAACCGTGGGGATGGGCGACTCCATGACACTGGAGAGCATGAAAATGTACGAACGGCTTTCAGAGAATAACGAAGTTTATGACGTGCAGCATATTGAAAACAAAGATTACACATCGAAAGAACGGATGGAACAATTTCTTTCCATGGCAAGGAAATGCCTCATGACCGATGTCTTCCTCACATCCGCCAACGCTGCATCGGAAACGGGCGAACTGGTAAACATCGATGGTACGGGAAACCGGATTTCAGGCTCCCTCTTCGGACACAGAAAAGTGTATTTTGTTATCGGTGTGAATAAAATCTGTCCTACTTTGGACAACGCCATTTTCAGGGCAAGAAATGTAGCCGCCCCAAAGAATGTAGAGCGGCATCACTATAAAAATGGCTGTTCCTTCTTCAATTACAAAAAATGCTGTGACTGCAGCGCGCCTGATCGGATCTGCAACGCTCTTGTAATCTACTACAAGAAGATGAGGAATATGGACATGGAAGTCGTCATTATCAATGAAGAATTGGGATTATGAAGACAGAAGCCATTAGCTGTGAGCCGTCAGCCATAAGCTGGAGAATAGAGGATATGAGCGCTGTCCGTTAAGCGTTATTATCCTGAACGAATGTGAAGGATCTATTACCGTGGTGAGGAAGATGGTAAGACGTCATAGAGGTAATAGATTCTTCACTCCATGCCACTATTCCGTTTTTCGTCTTTCTCATAAGGCATTCTTACCCCCGTTCAGAATGACAATTGGATGAAAGAGCGTCATAATGAGGGAAACGTTAATCGTCATCCTGAACGAACGTGAAGGATCTGCCGCCGTGATGGAGAATACGGTAAAATGTCATCCAGAGCGACAGCGAAGGATCTATTACCGTGGTGAGGAAGGCGGTAAGACGTCATTAGTGTAATAGATTCTTCACTCCGTGCCACTATTCCGTTTTCGTTTTTCTCACAAGGCATTCTTACCCCCGTTCAGAATGACAATTGGATGAAAGAGCGTCATAATGAGGGAAACGTTAATCGTCATCCTGAACGAACGTGAAGGATCTGCCGCCGTGATGGAGAATACGGTAAAATGTCATCCAGAGCGACAGCGAAGGATCTATTACCGTAGTGAGGAAGGCGGTATGAAGATAAAAGCCATCAGCTGTGAGCTGTCAGCTACAAGCTAACTATTCTTTTACGGTTTGAGTCATTACGACAAGTGAGTATCCTCAATCGCACTACGTGCGCCAGCAGCTCCTTCTAACGGCCGACTCCATGATCCCTGTATGAGACGGTAAAATATCATCTAGAACGCCAGCGAAGGATCTATTACCGTGGTGAGGAAACCGCAAAATATACTTGACCAAGACCCCTTTGCATAAAAGCGCAAAAAAGCTTCTCACATTCAGGATATACTCCATGTTCTGCGAGAAGCTTTTTACATTCCATTCATTCCCCTGCCAGGCACTTCCGACCGGATGCGCCGGACAGCAGAGAGAAATCAAAAACATGAGCCGCCATCCGCTGTCAGTTTATCCGATATTGGAAATTATTTCTTTTTCCCGCCGAGATAGGCCGCCATGACGTCGGGGTTCCCCGCCACTTCCGCAGCCGGTCCTTCCATAACGATTTTTCCCGTTTCCATGACATAAGCATAGTCAGCAATCTGCAGTGCTTTTCGTGCATTCTGTTCTACAAGAAGAACCGTTGTCCCCATTTTATTGATATCCTTGATGACATCAAAAATCTGCTGGACGACAAGAGGCGCCAGCCCCATGGATGGTTCATCAAGAAGCATGAGCTGCGGTCTTGCCATCATGGCACGGGCAATGGCGAGCATCTGCTGTTCTCCGCCGGAAAGGGTGCCGCCAAATTGGTTTTCCCTTTCCAGCAGCCGGGGAAAACGCTGGAACACTTTCACCATATCTTCCCTGATTTCTGCCTTATCCTTTCTCTGATATGCACCGAGTTCCAGATTTTCACGGACAGTCATATTCTGAAGGATCTGCCGCCCTTCCGGCACAAGGACTACACCGGCATTCACGATATGGAACGACTTTTGTCCCGTGATGGATTTATCCTTGAAAAGGATCTCCCCTTCCGAGAGTTTCATGAGCCCCATGATGGTTTTCATCGTGGTGGACTTTCCTGCTCCGTTCGCTCCGATAAGGGTCACGATTTTCCCTTCGGGAACAGAGAGGCTGATGCCTTTCAGCGCCGTGATATTTCCATAGCCGGCGACAATATTCTTAAGCGTAAGCAGCATCATTCGTCCTCCTTTCCGAGATAAGCCTCAATAACGGCAGGATTATTCTGTACTTCTTCGGGAACGCCTTCTGCCAGTTTTTCGCCGAAGTTGACGACAATCAGGCGGTCGCAGAGAGTCATCACAAGGTGCATATCATGCTCAATCAAAATAATGGTCGTTTTATAGGTTTCACGAATTCCACGGATGAGTTCCGTAAGAGCTGCTGTTTCGCTGTCATTCATGCCTGCTGCCGGTTCATCCAGGAGGATAAGTTTCGGATGGGCGGCAAGAGCACGCGCGATTTCCAGCTTTCTCTGCTTGCCGTAGGGCAGTTCCGTGGCAGGGCGGTCCGCATCCTGTTCCAGCCCCACAAAGCGGAGCAGTTCCATCGCTTCCTTCCGCGCTTCTTTTTCTTCTTTCTTCTGTGCACCTGTGTGGAGGATACTGGCAAGGAATCCTGCTTTTAAATGGTCATGCTGTCCGACAAGAATATTCTCCAGTACTGTCATCCCCGTGAAAAGACGGATATTTTGGAACGTACGGGCGATACCCCCATTGATAATCTGATAGGGTTTCTTCCCACTGATCGACTGTCCGTCAAAAAGGATATCCCCTTCAGAAACCGGATACACGCCTGTGATCAGGTTGAAAATCGTTGTTTTACCGGCGCCGTTTGGCCCGATGACACCGAATATTTCCCCTTTCTCCACATGGAAGGACATATTCGATACCGCCGTAAGACCGCCGAAACGCTTCACCACATTCTGCATTTCAAGAAGCATCACTTTTCTCCTCCTTCCACGGGAACGGCTTTCTTTTTGCTGAAAAGCGAACCGATCCACTTCACCGCGTCATAAGAAAGAATACCGTCCGGACGGAAAGCCATGAGTGCCACAAGCATCACGCCGTAGATGATATCCCTATATTCCGCCAGGGAACGGAGCGATTCGGGAACGATAGTAAGCACTGCCGCGCCGAGGACAGGCCCCCACATGACATTGCTGCCGCCGAAAACTGTGTAGAGAAGCATATCCACTACACGATGCCACGAGAAATCCGTCGGACTGATAAAGAATGTGACATGAGCGTACAAAGCGCCCGCCACTCCCGCAAAAAACGCGCTGAAGAGAAATCCCATCATTTTGTAATACACTACATTGATTCCCGACAGAGAAGCAGCGTACTCATCGGCCTTCACGGCTGCCATGGCGCGGCCGATGCGGGAATGTTCCAGCCGGTACCAGAAGGAAATAATCAGAACCGTCAAAACCAGCAGCACCAGACACACAAGAAGCTGTCCGCCCGTCTGTGAATCTATTTCCAAAGCATCCAGGAGCCCCCAGTCGCTTGCATAATCGGAAAGTACACTTCCCATGGAAGGAATCCCCGAATAGCCGAGTGCACCGTGAGTAATTTCCAGATTCAAGGCGATGACTCGGACCACTTCACCGAACCCCAGCGTGGCAATCGCCAGATACAGCCCGCGGAGACGGATCGTCGGCAGTCCGATAACCAGAGCCACAAGAACCGCCATGACACCGCCAAGGAAAATCCCTACGGGCATAGGTACGTGGTACTGCGCTGTCAGAATGGCGGACGTATACGCACCGAAACTCATCAGCCCGGCATTCCCCAAAGAAAGGATGCCCGTGCAGAGCGTCATGTAAATCGTCATGGCAAGAATAATATTGATGCAGACAAAAGTGAGAACCTGCAGAAAATATCCATTCAGCAAATCTTCCATTACGGCCTTCCTCCCTTCCCCGCTTTCGCAAAAAGTCCTTCCGGACGAATGAACAGAATCAAAATGATAAGGCCGAAGGCCACCGCGTCACGATAAGAAGAAGTACCGTAAGCCACGCTGAATACTTCAGCAATGCCGAGAATGAAACCGCCTGCCATGGCTCCTTCCACATTGCCGAGACCGCCCATGATGAGCACCGCCAGCCCTTTCAGCCCCATTGACGTCCCCATCGTCGGTTCGATCGCGTTGAAAGAAAGTCCGATCAGTACGCCTGCCGCTGCACCGAGGGCAGAAGCCAGCATCACCGTCAACGTAATGATACGGCCCGTATTGATTCCAAGAAGACCGGCCGTCTCCGCATTTTCCGAAGTCGCCCGGATCGCCTTGCCCACCTTCGTCCGGTTCAGCATGACTGTGAGAAGAACCATGAGTACCACTGCCGTCCCCAAGCTGATAATCTGGATACCGGAAATTTTAAAGACTCCCATATCCATCAGTTCATTGCCGAACGCAGACGGAAACGAACGGGTCTGCGGCCCCCAGACCATAAGCGCCACACTTTCAAGAAATGTGGATACGCCGATCGTACTGATAAGCGGCGCCAGATGCGTCGCCTTATGCTTGCGAAGCGGACGGAGCGCCAGCAGCTCCAGCGCATACCCCAGAACCGCGCCCCCGATCATGGCACCGGCCAATGCAGGGAAAATATTCATTCCCGCTTCCGTTACCAGAAGCAGGCCGATATAAGCGCCTATCATGAAAATTCCGCCATGCGCCATATTCACGATATTCAATACCCCGAAAACCAGCGTATATCCGATAGCAATAACCGCATAAGCGCTTCCCAGCGTTAAACCGTTGACAAGCTGTTGAAAAAACACGATAACTTTCCCCCTTCTTGAGAAATATTTCTTTGCCCAAACCTCAGACAAAACTTTGCAAAAACCATAAAAGGACTAAAAACCGCCCCTGCCGCACGGCAAGACACCGATGCAGCAGGGGCGGAAATCTCCGCGGTACCACCCTGTATTTGTCACTCTAAGGAAAAAGAGGCAGAACTTCCCGATAACAGAAAAGCCCCCACCTTCATTGCTGAAGATAGGGGCGAACAGTCGCGGTACCACCCTACATTATACTCTTAATCCTTCCTCCGTAACGTGGATAAACGCCATTTTTTACTTATTTCAAAAATGGAGCTCTCAGGCGATAAAAAATAACGGAATGTACCGGCTTGCACCCTCCGCCGGCTCTCTATGCCATGGACCGCCATCTTTCCTGTCCTGATCATTGCCTGTATCCCCTTAACGCGGGTAACGCCGATGATTACTTCATTCATCCTCGGAACTCCCGGGCGAGCAGGCATCTGCTTTCGTATCGGTTCCCACCACTCCCGACTCTCTATGACGAACCTGTCAGATACGTTTCCCGTTCACAGTCCTTGGTTTTTGTTTGTGATGTCAATTATATGCTGAAATATTTCCACTGTCAAGGGAAATATTAAAACATCTTTTACTGGTTGAATGTTAAGCACAGAACTTTCTATTTCATCATTTTGCATCACAAAACAGTATGGCTCCAAAATAGCTCTTAACCGTTATCGCTTTCCTTTTCCTTGCGGATGACATCATGGGCGCCACCCTCCACGATGGAAGTCGCGGAAACCAGCGTAAGCTTCGCTTTCTTCTGGAGTTCGGCAATCGTGAGCGCACCGCAGTTGCACATCGTAGCCCTCACCTTGCTGCAGGTCTTAGCCACATTCTCCTTGAGCGGTCCTGCGTAAGGAACATAAGAATCCACGCCTTCCTCAAACTGGAGTTTTTTGTCCCCGCCCAAATCATATCTGGCCCAGTTACGCGCACGGTTTGAACCTTCTCCCCAGTATTCCTTCACCACAGTGCCGCCCACTGTACGCTTCTGCGTAGGAGACTCATCGAAGCGGGCAAAATAACGGCCCAGCATGACAAAATCGGCTCCCATCGCCAGCGCCAGCGTGATGTGATGATCATAGACAATGCCGCCGTCAGAGCAGACCGGCACATACACGCCCGTCCGTTCATAGTATTCATCCCTTGCCTGGCAGACTTCAATCAAAGATGTCGCCTGCCCGCGGCCAATCCCCTTTGTTTCACGAGTAATGCAGATGGATCCGCCGCCGATGCCGACCTTTACGAAATCGGCGCCCGCCTCCGCAAGGAACAGGAATCCTTCACGATCCACCACATTGCCCGCGCCGACCTTCACACTGTCGCCGTACTTTTCGCGGATCCATTGGATAGTCATCTTCTGCCATTCGGAAAACCCTTCCGAAGAATCAATACAGAGCACGTCCGCCCCCGCATTGACAAGGAGCGGCACACGCTGCTCATAGTCGCGGGAATTGATACCGGCGCCCACGACAAAACGCTTCTCCGCATCCAGCATTTCATCCGGATTCTCACGATGAGAATCGTAGTCCTTACGGAAAACGAAACCGTAAAGGCGGCCATCTTCATAAAGGACGGGAAGGGAATTGATTTTATTGTCCCAGATAATATCATTGGCTTCGGAAAGTGTGATGCCGAACCCGGCAGTGACCAGCTTTTCAAGAGGCGTCATAAAATCGGCAATCTTCTCGCTGCGGTCCATACGGCTCACACGGTAATCACGGCTTGATACGATCCCCACTAATTTCCCGTTCGGTGTACCGTCCTCCGTAATCGCCACCGTGGAATGTCCCGTCTTTGCCTTCAGCGCAAGGATATCCGCCAGCGTATTCACAGGAGCCAGATTGGAATCACTGAATACGAACCCCGCCTTCTTTGCCTTTACACGAGCCACCATCGCCGCTTCGTCCTCCGGCGTCTGCGAACCGTAAATAAAAGAAACGCCGCCGTTACGCGCCAATTCTACCGCCAGCCTCTCACCGGAAACCGCCTGCATGATGGCGGACACCATGGGAATCGCCAGCTCAATAGCAGGCTCCTCTCCTTTTTTGAACTTCACCAGCGGCGTCTTAAGAGAAACATTCGCCGGAATACATTCACATGAAGAATATCCGGGAATCAGAAGATATTCATTAAAAGTATGTGACGGTTCATTGATATAAGTTGCCATCATGTCCTCCTTCGGCAAAGAAATATAAAAGCGGTTATAGATTTTTACTATTATAGCCAAAAAAGCGGGGTAAATAAAGGGGGAAACATAATTTTAATCTCCTTCTGCTTATTTTATTACGCACCGCTGATTCGTTATCTGAAAACTGTCCCCGCACAGACATCCATAGCCGCCGGAGCAAGTTGTTTCACTCATTTTTACGCGTCACTCCGTCCCTTTAAAAATGGTTCACTCGCCTTCTTATGAACAAGTACACGCATCCATTCTAACCTTTCGCGTCACTCTCTCAAGCCAGTATCCTCCGTCCGGTTTCGCCGGCCACCTCCTTATAAACAAGGAGGCTTACCCAATCCCTATTCTTACCGTTGGAACTCTTTCCTAAATACCGGTTCGCATTAAATACTTTAAAAAGGAAAATGGAATGCAGTAGGGCTCCTTATCCATAAGGAGCTGGCGCACGCAGTGCGGCTGAGGATACTCGCTTGCCGTAATGATTTAAATCGCAAAAGAATAGTTAGCTTGTAGCTGACAGCTCACAGCTAATGGCTTTTATCCTCATACCGGCTTTCCTCACCACGTGTACAGTTCCTTCGTGCGGTTCAGGATAACGATTAGCGTTTTCTGTCATTGTGGCGCTTTTCCCCTAATCGTCATTCAGAGCTTTGGCAAGAATACCTTGCGAGAAAAATGGAAACCAGCAATGTGTCATAAAGCGAAGAATCTATTACTCTGGTAACGTCTTACCGATTTCCTTACCACGGGTAGCAGATCCTTCACATTCGTTCAGGATGACGCTTTACCGTCTTATGCAAGAATCATGGAATCGGCCGCCGGAAGGAGCTCGTGGTGCACGCAGTGCGGCTGAGGATACTCGCTTGCCGTAATGACTCAAATCGCAAAAGAATAACTAGCTTGCAGCTGACAGCTCACAGCTAACGGCTAACAGCTATCAGCTAACAGCTATCGGCCAACAGCTAATCAAACACATACAAAAAAGACCCCTTTCGAGGTCTTTTTCACTGGTTTTGTCTCTGGTAACCCAAGTATTAGAACTTGTAGTTCAGGGAAACGTTCCACGCATCCTTTGCATCAGTGGAGGATGCTTCTGCATCTACATCGAATGCATATTCAGCGTGAAGATAAACGTTCTTCTGGAGAGTAACATCAGCCATAGCGTTCCAGAATGTCACATTCAACGCATTACCATAGGTTGCTTTATTGGTCAGCTGGCTCAGAACATCTGTCTGAAGGCCGGTGCCGCCAAAGTGAACATTATAGTCTACATCATTATAAGCCAGGCTCAAAGCGAAAGAACCCGGTTTTTTCAAATCCATCTTGCCATAGCCGATACCTGCGTTCCAAGCCCGATCATAGTCAGAGTTAGTGCTTGTATTCTTCCAGTATTCACCGAATACACGGAAATCACCTGCCGGTATCATCAGGTTCGCGCCAATCAGATTTTCATGTTCATCACCGGTGAAACGAATATAATCTACGCCCAGCTTAGCAACTTTCAAATCTGCACTGCCTTTGGCGAAGAATGCATTACGTTCAGTAAAAGCTGTTCCGTAATCAGAAGTATTGAACTGTCCGTAGCCTACAGCTGCGTCGAATCTATCCCCTTTGTAGGAAAGCTGTGCGCCGTCATAGCCTTTAGCGGATCCATAGAGCCAGCCGCCCTGGTTGCCGAAAGTAACCGGCTGACGACCGAGTCTTACAGCGAAGTCACCGAAGCCATGGTTTACAAACAGCTGATCCGCATAGGTATTTGCATCTTTACCGTCTTTGAAGTTCATTTCGCTTACAAAACGAGCCTGTGCGTAGGTGCTGTCGTTAACAGCCGCCTTTGCTACGATACGCATACGGCCGTCCCAGTTATCAGTATCATTGGATTTGTCCTGATAACGCATACGGGCATCGCCGGACCAGGAGATATTGCCCACTTTCTTTTCCAGGTTGCTTACGCGGACGCCGAGGTTAGCCAGTTCATCGGCGTATTCCCCTGCCAGTTTGTCCAGGGTTGCTTTCTGTTCAGCGTTCAGCTGGTCTTCGCGAGCCATCAGACGGGCAATGACCTGCGCCAGTTCATAACGGGTCATGTTTCTTTCGCCTTTGAATGTACCGTCCGGATAGCCTTCTACAACGCCCTGATCAGAGAGATCGGACACTGCCTGATAAGCCCAGTCATCAGGGGATACATCAGAGAACGGATTTGCAGCGTATGCGGATACGCCTGCGGTGAGTGCAGCTGCTGCTGCGATTGCGAGAATCTTTTTCATTATTCTTGCTCCTTCCGAAAAATAAATTGTCCCTTTGGAATGGAGTTCCGGAAGAATCTTGCACGAGTGACCGTGTTTCCTCTGCGTTTCTTCATTACCCCATAAGCAGCATAGCGGAACACACCCCTGCTGCTTACCTGCAATGTAACACATCAGAATTTTTTTTGCAAGAACTCTGAAACTCTTCGAAAAAATCTACCTTAATTTATTTTCTCTATTTCCATTGGAATAAATTAAGTATCTTCTTTTATTATTTTAATCAAAAAGGGCGCTAACTTTTGTATAAGCAGATTTTATCGTATAATTACAGCGCTTTCTTCTCATGGTATATTTCTCACTGTTTTTTCATCTTCCTCCCTTTTTTCGAACGCAGGTCGGTTATAGTTTTTTTCTTTTACATGAGGCCATTTCCCTTTATAGCACCTTAATCGTCACCCTGAACCGGCATAGAGTGATGAATCCGCTGCCCCCATAAGGTCTTATATTTCCCTCATCACGGGTACAGATCCTTCACATTCGTTCAGGATGACGATTAACGTTTCCCTCATTATGACGCCTTTCCCCAAATCGTCATTCTGAACGGGGGTAAGAATGCTTTGTGAGAAAGACAGAAAACGAAATAGTGGCACAGAGTGAAGAATCTATTACTCTAGTGACGTCTTGCCGCCTTCCTCACCACGGTAACAGATTCTTCGCTGTCGCTCAGAATGACGCCTTACCATGGGTGCTACTTTATCGGCAGGCCTGAAAGTGGTTAGAATCCCAGCTGTGCCGTCTATTTAACGTCATTCTGAATGGAGGCAAGAACACCTTGTGAGAAAGACAGAAAACGGAATAGTGGCACAGAGTGAAGAATCTATTACTCTAATAACATCTTACCGCCTTCCTCACCACAGTGATAGATCCTTCACTGTCGTTCAGGATGACATCTCACCGTCCCCGGTCATTCTGAACGGAGGCAAGAATGCTTTGTGAGAAAGACAGAAAACGGAATAGTGACACAGAGTGAAGAATCTATTACTCTAATAACGTCTTACCGCCTTCCTCACCACGATAACAGATCCTTCACATTCGTTCAGTATGACGATTAACGTTTCCCTCATTATGACGCCTTTCCCCAAATCGTCATTCTGAACGGGGGTAAGAATGCTTTGTGGGAAAGATGCTAGACGGAACGATGAAACGGAGTGAAGAATCTATTACTCGGATGACGTCTTACCGCCTTCCTCACCACGATAACAGATCCTTCACATTCGTTCAGCCTGACGCCTTACCGTCCTATACAAGAACCATGGAGTCGGCCGCCGGAAGGAGCTCGCTGGCGCACGTAGTGCGATTGAGGATACTCGTTTGTCGTTAATGATTTAAATCGTAAAAGAATAGTTAGCTTGTAGCTGACAGCCCACAGCTAACGGCTAACAGCTATCAGCCAACAGCTATCAGCCAGCAGCTATCAGCCAGCAGCTAATCAAATACATACAAAAAAGACCCCTTTCGAGGTCTTTTTCATTGATTCTGTTCCATCAACCCCAAGTATTAGAAGTTGTAGTTCAGAGATACGGTAGCGAGATCATCATAATCTACACCGTCATCCGTCTTCACATTGAACGCATATTCACCGTGGAGGCGGACATTCTTTGCCAGAACGACATCAGCATTGGTCAGCCAGAACTTGCTTTCCTTATCAAGAAGAGAAGCAGTCGGGAATGCGGTGTAAGTGCTGCCGCCGAAAAAAGCACCGGCTTCGTTCTTGACATACTGAGCGGCCACTCTGAAAGTACCCGGTTTTTTCAGATTATAATGTCCGAAACCGAGACCTGCTGTCCACATCTGCGGATCACCGGCAGGTTTTGTATTCTTGTAGAAATCACCAAATACATCAACTGCATCGGTCACACCTACAGTCAGGCCGACACCCCAAACAGACTTCGTAGCAGCATCAGCCGCACCGACGGTCTTAATGTATTCCGCATCATAACCGATACGGCCGGTCTGTCCATAAAGACGGGCATAAACAGTATCTTCGTCATCTGCCCATGCATTCATACGTCCATAACCTGCTGCCAGAGTCAGTTTGCTGTCACCGATGAAAAGCTGCGCGCCGTCAAAGAAATCATCATAGTACATACCAGTCTGACCAAGGGTAAGGAAGTTGCGCCCCAAGTTCATGCCGACTTTATCGCCGAACTGATGATGAACAAAAAGCACATCCATCTTTGTATTCGCGTCTTTGCCGTCTTTGAAGTTCATATTGCTGGCAAAACGGCCACGTACATAGGTGCTGTCATTCACCTGCGCCTTGGCATTGATACGCATACGGCCATTCCATGAATCTTCTTTCTTCGAGCCGTCGGCATTGTACCCTTTTTCCTGCCAACGCATGCGGGCATCACCGAACCATGAAATGTTTCCCACTTTCTTTTCCAAGTTGCTTACACGAACGCCGAGGTTAGCCAGTTCGTCAGCATATTCCCCTGCCAGTCTGTCCAGGGTAGCTTTCTGTTCTGCATTCAGCTGGTCTTCACGAGCCATCAGAC
>UMDV01017305.1_pt1 | contig 12748 bp, 9 predicted proteins | sample 1964571 | NCBI WGS metagenome assembly UMDV01 (sample SAMEA4836002, study PRJEB28245) | human gut metagenome | biome: gut microbiome; material: fecal sample | place: Denmark | collected 2008 | reverse complement strand
TCCCTTCGGACGATGAGCACCTGCTGCTTTCGGCCGATTACAGTCAGGTGGAACTGCGCCTGATGGCCCACTTGAGCGGTGACGAGTCGCTGATCGCGGCTTTCGAACACGGCGAGGACGTACATGCGGCCACCGCCGCACGGCTTTTCGGCAAAGAGGTGGCCGAGGTGGACAGCGACGAACGCCGCAAGGCCAAGACCGCCAATTTCGGTATTATTTACGGAATTTCGGCTTTCGGCCTGAGCCAGCGGCTTGACATTCCCCGCAAGGAGGCCAAGGAGATCATCGAAGGTTATTTCGCCTCCTATCCCAAGGTCAAGGAGTACATGGACCGGGTGGTGGAAGAGGCCAAGCGCGACGGCTATGTTTCGACGATCTTCGGCCGCCGCCGCTACCTGAACGACATCGCTTCGCGCAACGCCGTGGCCCGCGGCCTGGCCGAGCGCAACGCCGTGAACGCCCCGATTCAGGGAAGCGCCGCCGACATCATGAAGATCGCCATGATCCGCGTGAGCCGCCGTTTCCGCGAGGAGGGTATCCGCTCGAAGGTGATCCTGCAGGTGCACGACGAGTTGGTGGTCGATATGCTTCGTTCGGAGCAGGAGCGCGTCATCGCCATCGTTACCGAGGCCATGGAGTCCGCCGCTGCGCTGCGCGTGCGGCTGGTGGTGGACTGCGGCGTGGGCGACAATTGGCTCGAAGCGCACTGATGCCCCGTTTCGACAGAATAGAATCCCCTGCCGCCCGATCGGGCGGCAGGGGATTCTATCTGGAAAGTGCATGCGGCAGGGTGCTTCGGACTGTTGTCTTCGGCGATATGTCCTTTGTGTGATTTCGACTTACGCTATGCCGTTTTCTCCGGAGGGGCTTTCGGAAGTTCTGCGCGGCACAGTTTCAGGGCTTGAATCCGTGCGGGAACCGGGCCTTTGTGGGTTGAAACTGCCTGCAAGGGATTTCGAAGGGGAACGGCTATCTCTTCGCCTCCCCCTTCTTGGCGATCGAGAACCGGAACACGAGTCCCCCTTCCGGGCGGTTCGCCACTTCGATTCGGCCGCCGTGGAAAAGTATGGCGTTGCGTACGATCGCCAGGCCGAGTCCGGTGCCTCCCGCCCGGCGCGAACGCCCCTTGTCGATCCGGTAGAAACGTTCGAAGAGGTAGGGCAGGTGTTCGGGATTGACGCCCGTGCCGTTGTCCGAGAATGAAAATTCGTAGCGGTCGTCCGTTTCGTCCGTCAGGGCGATGTCGATCCGGTTGCCGCCCGAGTAGTTGAGGGCGTTGTCCGTCAGGTTGCGGAAAACGGAGTAGAGCAATCCTTCGTTGCCCTCGACCGTCAGGGGACGGTCGCATGTCCAGTGTACCGTAAATCCGCGTCGGGCGCTTTCCGGGGCCGTGTCGGTTATCACTTCGCCGATCAGGGCGCGGAGGTCCACTTCGGTACGGTCGATCATCTGTCCTCCTTCGTCCAGCCGGGTGATCGACGATACGTCCTGCAACAGTTGCCGGAGCCGTTCGGACTGGGTGAAACACTTTTCGAGGAAGGCCCGCTGCGTCGCTGCGTCGATATGCGGATTGGCGATGAGGGTTTCGAGGTAGCCGTGGATGGAACTTACGGGGGTTTTCAACTCATGGTTGATATTGTTGGTCAATTGCCGCTTGATGCGGATTTTTTCCTGCTCCTCGTGCAGTGCGGCGGCATGTTCGCGGTCGCGCTCTGCGAGGGTCGCCTCCATTTGAACCATGTTTTTCGTGAACTGGCGGACCACGTAGTAGCCGACCAGACACAGCAGCAGGGTGACTGAACCCATGAACCACAGAAAGTTGCGGTCGGCGTTCAGCACCTGCGACAACGACACGGTGTAGGGCAGCGACGAGCGGACGATCCGGTCGCCGATGCGGGAGGCGGAGTAGAAGTAGGTGCGCCCGTTGTTCTCCGACTGGCGGCGGATCGTATAGCCGTGACCGTCGGTGAGGGCGGCCGCCACTTCCGGCCGGTCGAGGTGGTTCGACATCTCGGCCGGGGGTTCTTCGGAGTCATAGACGACCGTACCGTCCAGGTCGATCAGGGTGATGCGCAGCCCCTCGAAGAAGTCGGAGTGCGCATCGAAAAAGTCGTGGGGAGTGCGTGCATTGCTCAAAGCCTCTTCCAGTTGGGCGTTGATGATCTGCAACTGCGAATCGAGCAGCTCCGTGCGCAGCTCCTTCTCCCGGTGGTATTGGAAGCCGACGAAGCAGACGATGAGCAGCCACGAGAAGCCCAGCAGCCAGAGGAACGATTGCGTCTGATAGGAGTGTTTACTTTTCAAATCCATAGCCGTAGCCCAGGCGGGTCACCAGATGCGAGCCGTAGGGCCCGATTTTCTTGCGCAGGCGCGTGATGTTTACGTCGATCGTGCGGTCCAGGACGATCACTTCGTTGTTCCAGACCCGGGCGAGGATCTGTTCGCGCGAGAAGATCACCCTAGGGTGGGAAAGGAGCAGGGTGAGGATTTCGAACTCCTTTTTGGTCAGGGGAACCTCCTGTCCGTTCACCCGGCAGACCTTGCTCTGCAGGTCGAGGCAGAGCCCTTCGAAACAGATGGCTTCCTCCTCCTGCCGGGCTTGCGAGCGGCGCAGCACGCTCCGTACCCGGGCCGTCACTTCGCGCATCGAGAAGGGTTTGGAGATATAGTCGTCGGCACCCAGGTTCAAGCCCGCAACGGTGTCGTCTTCGGTGTCTTTGGCCGTGCAGAAGATGATCGGCACGGCAGCCGTTTCGGGCGAGGACTTGAGCATACGGGCCATTTTGAAGCCGCTGATCTCTCCCATCATTACGTCGAGCAGCAGCAGCGAATAACGTTCGGGATGCATCGCCAGCGCTTGTTCGGCGCTGTAAGCCACATCCACTTCGTATCCTTCGAGTTCGAGGTTGAATTTCAGGATTTCACACAGCGACTCTTCGTCGTCCACCACCAGAATTTTGTATTTCCCCATGACCTTCGTATTGATTCGACGCGTCAAAATTAGGGAATAAAACGGTTTCGCAAATCCGGAAGGATCGAAATTTCACGGAATTGTAACAGACGGTTCATAAAAACGAGGCATTTCCCGGATTTTGTAACGGGTTTGTAACAGGTTTGAAACGTCGTTATCATTTCCGCCCGGTACTTTTGTTCCCGAATGATAACTTTAGGCGTAAAACCAATTAAAAAAGTATGGAATCAATCTATTTAGGCATTGTCCTCTTCCTCTTTCTGCTGGCGATTTTCGATCTGGTGGTGGGTGTCAGCAACGATGCCGTGAATTTCCTGGGGTCGGCCGTCGGCGCCCGGGCCGCTTCGTTCAAGTGGATCATGGGTGTAGCTGCGGTGGGTATCCTGTGCGGCGCCGTCATGAGCAACGGTATGATGGATGTCGCCCGGCACGGGATTTTCAGGCCCGAACAGTTCTATTTCCAGGATATCATGTGTATCTGCCTGGCGGTCATGGCAATCGACGTGATTCTTCTGGACACCTTCAATACCCTGGGGCTGCCGACTTCGACTACCGTGTCGATCGTTTTCGAGTTGCTGGGAGGTGCGTTCGCTCTGGCGATGGTCAAGCTGGCCGCAGACGATACGGGGCTTACCTTTGCCGATATGCTGAATTCGGAAAAGGCTTTGTCGGTCATCATGGCCATCTTCCTTTCGGTGGCGATCGCATTCGTATTCGGCGCAGTGGTGCAATATATCGCCCGATTGATCTTTACTTTCAATTATAAGTCGCACATGAAGTGGTCCGCCGCGCTGTTCGGCGGTGTGGCGATGACGGCGATCATCTATTTCATTCTGATCAAGGGTATGAAGGATTCGTCGTTCATGACACCCGAACTGTCGGAGTGGATTTCTACCTATACCCGTCACCTGGTGGCCGGCTGCTTCATCTTCTTCTGCCTTCTCTCGCAGGTGCTCCACTGGTGTCGGATCAATATTTTCAAGGTAGTCACGCTGCTGGGAACTTTCGCCCTGGCACTGGCCTTCGCCGGAAACGACCTGGTGAATTTCGTGGGCGTACCTCTGACGGGCTACTCTTCCTATATGGATTACGTCGCCAACGGCAACGGATCCGAAACCTTCCTGATGGATTCGCTGAACGCGCCTGCCCGGACGCCCTTCATTTTCCTGGCTCTTTCGGGCGTGGTGATGATCGTCGCCCTGACCACTTCGCGGAAGGCCCGGGGCGTTATCAAGACCTCGGTGGATCTGGCCCGTCAGGATGCCGGCGACGAGATGTTCGGTTCGTCGGGGCTGGCCCGGAGTATCGTGCGTGCTTCGTCGTCCCTCGCTACCGGAATCGACAATGCGATGCCGCAGGGACTGAAGCGCTGGCTCGGGAAACGCTTCGATAAGGACGAGGCGATTCTGGAGAACGGTGCCGCTTTCGATATGGTACGTGCGGCGGTCAATCTGCTGCTGGCCAGCTTGCTGATCGCATTGGGCACCTCGCTCAAGTTGCCTCTTTCGACTACTTACGTGGCCTTTATGGTGGCGATGGGTTCTTCGCTGGCCGATAAGGCCTGGGGCCGCGAGAGCGCCGTATTCCGCATTACGGGTGTGATTTCCGTGATCGGCGGCTGGTTCATTACGGCCGGTGCGGCTTTCGTGGCGACGTTCCTGCTCGCGCTTGCTATCTATTACGGCGGTACGATCGCTATGGTCGTGGTCGTAGCGCTGACGATTCTCTTCCTGATACGCAGCAATATCCGCTACCGCCGGAAGATGAAGGCCGAGCACGATGATGTTTTCAAGGGGATGATGACTTCCCGCGACAAGGCCGAAGTGTGGACGTTGCTCCGCCGACATATGACCGAGTCGCTCATGGCATCGGTAACGTTCGCCGAATCGACCTTCCGTCAGATTACCGACGGTTTGCTGAAGGAGGATATCAAGAGCCTGCGCAAAGCTGAACGGGCGCTCGGAGGAGAAAAAGACCTGCTCAAGCGGGTGCGTCGTCGGCAGATGCTCGCCATGCGCCGTATCGACCGCAACCTGGCGCTCGAAAAGAACACCTGGTTCCACACGGCGAGCAATGCTTCCGAGCAACTTTATTACTGTCTCAAACGTCTTTGCGAGCCGTGCAAGGAGCATGTCGGCAATAACTTCAACCCGATGCCCAAAGTTTATCTGCGGGAGTTCCTGCCCATTCGGACCCGGATTTTCAACCTGATGGTCGAGATTCGCCGCATGATGGAGCAGAACGACTATTCGGATATCGAGAACGTGCTGATCGAAGCCGAAGGGTTGCGCGAATCCATCTCGACCGAGCGCAAGACCCAGATGTACCGGGTGCAGGAGGAGGGCAACAGCCTGCATGTTTCGCTCGTCTATCTGATTACGCTGCAGGAGTCCCAGGAATTAGTCGATACGTTGCGTCAGTTGCTGAAGGCTTGTAATAAGTTTACCAAATAAGTAATAAGTCGTATTTTGAACCTGCGATAGACAAAAACAGTGTCATTTGCACTGTTTTTGTCTATATTTGCGGAACACGAGATATTTTGAAAGGGTTAAATAGGTTTCAATCAATGTATTATGCCTGTGGCCCGTATCTGACGACAAGATAAAAGAGAATAGAGTTGCCTATGGAGAATTTTACCCGCAGAGTGGCCGGATGGTTTTTATTATGCCTTGCGATGAGTATGTCGTTGTCCGCAGCGGCCCAGCAACCTCCGGTGGAGAGGGTGGATGTGGAAACGATACCCGTGCAGGACGATCTGGAAGAGATGGTCATCGAGTCGCAGCCGGAGAGTACGAATCACCCGAAACAGGAAAAAGATGTCGATACGGATGACGACGATCGTGCCGCTGCGGTGCGGACGGATGCCGGGCAGGACGAGAACGTCGGGCAGGGCGAGCTTTCGCAGAAGGACAGGAGGCGTGACAAGGGCGACGGTCGTGAGAACGACGATGAGGATGATGACGAAGATGAGGATGATGACGAGGACGAAGGAGTCCGAGTTCAGACTCATTTCGAAATTTCGGCAGCTTCGGGAGCACAAAAGGAGGAGAAAAAGGCTCCACCCGTGACGATCGACCTGTTGGGAACGCTCCGGGCCAAATTCGAGTACCAGCCCGGCGAGGGCGATGCCCGCTTCCAGGTTCGCAACGCCCGCTTCGGCGTGGCCGGCGAGATCTATTCGAAACTGGCTTACTGTATGGAGATCGACCTCTCGGACGAGGGAAAGATCAAGATGGTCAATGCGTATCTGGGGACCAAACTCTATAAGGGACTCGGTTTCACGATCGGATTTATGCGGGTCCCGTTTACCATCGATGCTCACCGTTCCCCCCATACGCAGTATTTTGCGAACCGTTCGTTCATCGCCAAGCAGGTGGGCAGCGTCCGCGATGTCGGAGCCACCCTGGGCTGGAAATTCGGCGAGAAGGTTCCGATCAACCTGCAAGTCGGTATGTTCAACGGGTCGGGTATCGACGACCAGAAGGATTTCTGGACCGACAAATTCAACTATGCGGCAAAGGCGCAGTTCGGTTTTGCCGAGGGGATGAATTTCGTGGTGAGCTACCAGACGACCCGTCCTGCCGATACGCGGATTCACCTTTACGACGTGGGGTGCTCCTACCGCTTGGGCGGTTGGTTCTTCGAGGCCGAGTATCTGCGTAAGGAGTATGCCCGCAATTCGTTCGCGGGCGTGAATGCCTTCGACGGATTTTTCTGTTATGACCTGCCTTTGCGCCGTGTCTTCAAAAAGATGTCGTTCGCAGGCCGTTACGACTATATGTCCGATCACAGCAACGGCATTCCCGACGACAACGGTCTGCTGTTCGTCAATGATCTGGAGCGTCATCGCGTCACGGCAGGCATTACGTTCAGCTTCGGATTGCCTTTTATGGCCGATATCCGGCTCAACTATGAGATGTATTTTTACGACAAGGGTGTCGTCCCCAAAGTTTCCGAACACGACAAGATCGTCCTGGAATTTATGGCTCACTTTTAGCCGTTTTAAGGATTTGAGAAAAGAAAACCCCGCATTCTATATGTGCGGGGTTTTCTTTTGCCGGTTCGGAAACATTTCGTAGCTCGTGTCGGAGAAGTCCGGAAGGGAGGGTAGAGGAGTAGGAGTAGGAGTAGGAGTAGGAGTAGGAGTAGGAGTAGGAGTAGGAGTGTCGGTAATCGCCCCGTTTTTTCTGTTTCGGCTTGGTTTCCGATTCCCGCTCTTGCGACCTCTTTTTTGGCGCTCGATCGTGGGCTTGGCCCTGTTTGTCCTGTATCTTTCTGTTTTTTTGTTTTTTATCCCGAGGCTCTTTCCGAACCGGCGAATAAAAAGACGGTGTATCATAACAGGCAAACCGCTTCGTTATTATCGGTATCGCGGCTCGATTATGTACGGTCAGGACACGTTCTTCGCCGTGAACCTCGATGTCTGTTCTTACATACCTGAAAGGGGATGCGCCAAATTTCTCAATTTGACACATCCCCTTCGGGAATGAATCCTTCCTGAAATTAGTATCCCAGGGTTTTCGCAGCCGCGTAGGAAATTTTCAGGGCATTCGCGCGGCGAAGTTCCTGCTTGATCTCCGTGATACGGCCCATAGTCGTATATCGGTCGGCCTTCAGACAGATCGTCATCAAGGCACGCTCCGACTCATTGAGCTTGTCACGCTCGGCAGCTACGAACTGGCCGATATCCTGAGCGGTTTTGAAGGCATCGTTGAGCTGAATACGGGGTGCAGGACCGTACTGTTCCCGCCAAACGCCGATCGGCTCTCCGATGTGGATGTAACTTACGAGTGATTTCTTCTCCAGTTTCTGCACCTCGGTTGCTTCTGGAACTTGGTATTTTACATGTAATTCCTGATCGCGCATGGTCGTAGATACCATGAAGAAGAACAGGATCATGAAGATCACGTCCGGCAGCGAGGCGGTAGAGATCGGGGGCAAACTTTTGTTGCCTTTCTTTTTAATTACTGCCATACTACTTTTTTCCTCCTAAATCTCTGGGTTCTGCTTCCGAGATACTCATGGGAACGGCTTTGGCTACGATACCGCGCTCCGCTTCTCCGAGATCCGAGAATTTCATTTGGAATTTATTCTTCGAAACTTCGTCACGGATTTCGTTGATCGCACGCGTCAGCTCGTTCTGTACCATGATGTAGATCTGATATTGGGTATCTTTGGTCGTTTGCAGCGAGAGTACGCCTTTTCCGACCGGATAGCTCCATTTGCTGCCGTCGGGGAGCTCGAACTCCTCGACCTCTTTTTCGGGCAGGTTGGGATCGTCCATCACATTGAGGAGGAAGTCCTTCGCCCGGTCCTTCAACTGGTGGATATCGACGTACTCCTGTTCGCCGGCCCTGCCCACGAAGATATCGCCGCGGCCGTTCACCAGAACGGGCAGAAGGTTACGTATCTTCACCTTCATATCCTCGACCTTTTGATCCTCGGGGGGCATCGGCGGCAGGTTACGGGCGATACCCGTATCGACGTTCATCGTCGTAGCCACCAGGAAGAATATGAGCAGCAAGAAAGCGATGTCGGCCATTGAACCGGCATTGATCTCCTGTACTTTTCTTTTATCTATAGGCATCGTTCAAACTCTATTTGAAAGCTTTGTATATCTCTGTGAAAATAGCTGTCAGAACAGCGGCACCCAGAGCTACGTAGGTTACCAGAATGCTGGCTTCCGTGATAACGGTTTCAGGATGCGGGAAGAAGCCTCCGTTCGCGACGTCCGGAATTTCGATCGTATGTCCGCGGGCGATCAGGTAGGCTGCCGCGACGATGACGATGATCAGAAGTGTCGAAAGCAGCGTTCCTTTGATGCCTTTGGAACTGTTGACCATACCCCAAACGGCCGTGAACAGTGCTGTTGCAATACCGACTGCGATCAGGATATAACTCCAGATGAGGTTCAGGTTGATCGCCTCGTTGCTGCCGCCGGCCACCATTGCATATACGGTCAGAATCACCGTAATCAGCAGGATGACGCCCAGCAATATGTTTAATATTTTTTTCATAATAGGGAATAAAGTCTTTATAAGTGCGAATTATTTCTTGTAAGCCGTCAGGATATCCATCAGGGTGATGGACGAATCCTCCATATCGTTTACGAGCGAGTCGATCTTGGAAACGATATAGTTGTAGAACAACTGAAGAATAACCGCAGCGATAAGACCCAGCAGGGTGGTCAGCAGGGCGACCTTGATACCGCCGGCAACCAGCGTCGGAGAGATATCGCCCGCAGCCTGGATGGCGTCGAACGCCTCGATCATACCCACGACGGTACCCATAAATCCGAGCATCGGGCTAAGTGCGATGAACAGACCGATCCAGCTCAAGCCCGACTCCATGCGGCCGGTCTGTACCGAACCGTAGGAAACGACGGCTTTCTCGACACTGTCCAAACCCTGGTTGTAACGATCCAGACCCTGATAGAAGATCGATGCGACCGGACCGCGCTTGTTGCGGCAAACTTCCTTGGCAGCTTCGATACCGCCCTTTTTCAGCGCTTCTTCGACCTGTGCGATCAGTTTCTTGGAGTTGATGGTGGAAAGGCTCAGGTAAAGCATACGCTCGATGGCAATGGCAAGACCGAATACCAAGCAGAGGAGCACCGGAAGCATCCACTCCCAACCGCCTTCGAGGAACTTCTGCATCAGCACCTGGTGCATCGGCTTAGCTTCGGCAAGCTGAGTGTCCGAAGCCGGAACTTCGTCCACTACGGTTTCTTCAACGACTGCGGTCTCCTCGGTTGCAGGCGTAGTCGTCTCCTGGGCGAAAGCGTTAACAGTACCAAGCGAGAAGATGGCGACTGCTACAATCAAAAAAAGTTTTTTCATGGTTGTTTAATTAAAATTTTGATTAGTTGATCGTTTTTTCGTTTGCGTTTTTTATTTCAAAAAATGTAATTTTTTTTTGTCCTGTCTGGCTTATCGCGGTTCAAATTCGTTTTATTTTAGCTTTTTTCGACAATCCGGCTGTCTGGTCGGAAAAATGCCCCGGTTTCTCTTTTCGGCAGTAATATTCTCTGCAATGAATTGAGCGGTAATGTTTTATCCTTTTTCGGACAGTCTGCGTGCCTCTCTCCGAGACCCTGTCGATGCGATTTTTAGCTCCGAAATATACAAAATTATTTTCGTACGCACAATGTTTTAGTCGGTAAATTCTCCTTTGAGGGGCGTGCGGAGCAGGTCGAGCGTTTGCTCGCGGGGCAGTTCGAGTCCGAGGACGTACATCAATTTTGTGACGGCCGCTTCGGTGGTCATGTCGTGGCCGCAGAGCACGCCGATCCGCTGCAGGCGGAGTCCCGTTTCGTAGAGTTCCATCATGACCCGACCGCCCCGGCACTGCGTGACGTTGAGGACGATCAGTCCCCGGTCGATCGCCTCTTCGAGCACGCGGATGAACCATTCGCTGGTCGGGGCGTTTCCTGCGCCGAAGGTTTCGAGCACGACGCCCCGGAGCCCTTCGGCCGAGAGCATCGCGCGCAGGGTCCGTTCCTCGATGCCGGGGAAGAGCTTGACGACGGCGATACCTCCGCTCAGGCGGGCGGCGATGTGCAGGGGTTCGTCGTAGCGCTCCGGCTGGAGAATGTATTCGGTGTGGTAGGTGATATTGACGCCCACGTCGGCCAGGGCCGGATAGTTGTACGACCAGAAGGCGCTCAAGTCTTCCGAACTGCGTTTGGTCGTGCGGTTGGCGCGGAACAGACAGTTCTGGAAATAGAGCGACACTTCGGGAACGGCGGGGCGGCCGTCGATGCGGGCCGAAGCGATTTCGATGGCCGTCATCAGGTTTTCGCGCCCGTCGGTGCGCAGCACGCCGATCGGAATCTGGCTGCCGGTGAAGACGACGGGTTTGGCCAGGTTTTCGAGCAGGAAGCTCAGGGCCGAAGCGGTGTAGGACATCGTGTCGGTGCCGTGCAGCACGACGAACCCGTCGTAGCGGGCGTAGTTGTCGCGGATGATCGCCGCCAGGTCGAGCCAGTTGCGGGGGCTGACGTTCGATGAGTCGATCACGGGGTCCATCGTGAATACCTCGATGCCGATGTTCAGGCTTTGGAGGGTCGGGAACTCCTCGAAGATGCCGCTGAAGTCGAACGGTACGAGGGCGCCGGTCGTCGGGTCGGGCTTCATGCCGATCGTGCCGCCGGTATAGATAATCAGGATCGAAGGTTTCATATCGATTCGGTAGGGCTTGAATGGTCGTTTGTCGTCTGTCGCGCCGCGTCGAAGCCGAACATCCGCCGGGCGTTGCGGGTCGTGGCTGCCGCTACCTCTTCGGGTGTCGTGCCTTTCAGCGCTGCGATTTTGTTGCAAATATAAGGAATATATCCGGATTCGTTTCGCTGGCCGCGATAGGGAACCGGCGTCAGGTAGGGACAGTCGGTTTCGAGCACCAGGTCGTCGAGCTCCATTTCGCGTACGGTATCGGCCAGCCGGCTCTTTTTGAAGGTCACCACACCGCCGATGCCGAACAGGAAGTCGCCGCACTCCTTCAACTGCCGGTAGGTGTCGGCGTCTTCGGCGAAGGCGTGGAAAACACCCCGCAGGCGCAGCCCTTTTTCGCGGGCGGCCTTCGTTTCCGTTTCGACAGTGCGGCACATATCTTTCCAGGCCGCCCGCGTATGGATGGCGACGGGAAGGTCATAGGTCGCGGCCAGGCGGCACTGTTTCGTGAATGCCTCGAGCTGTTCGGCCTTGAAGCGGTCGTCCCAGTAGTAGTCGAGTCCGATTTCGCCCACGGCGCAGAATCGTCCGACGCCTTCGGGTGGCGAGCAGAGGTAGCGTTCGACCAACGCCAGCTCTTCCCGCCAACGGGGATTGTCGTTGATGGAGGTCGGGTGCAGCCCCATCATCGGGGTGCAGTGGTCCGGATAGCGGCGCACGGTGTCGAAGAGGCGCCCGTGGCTCTCGGAGTCGATCGCCGGCAGCAGCAGCCGCTCCACCCCGGCTTCGCGGGCGCGGCGGATCGCCTCGTCGCGGTCGGCGTCGAACTCTTCGGCGTAGATATGCGAGTGGGTGTCGATCAGATAATTCAATGTTTCGGAAATTTTGTCTTAAAATATTTTGTTTATAGAGTTGGTGTCTCGTTGTTCTGATTCGGTGGGTATATTATTTAATTCGGATTTTTTTGCTTTTATTTCATCAATAATGTTGTTTATTTCCTGAATTGAATCTACATCTTTACTCAACAAGTAGTGAGTTGTACTTGATGTACTGCCATATCCGTTTCCGCTGCTTCCAGATACTTTTACATATGCTTGCTCGAATTTCCAACCCAATGCGGACATAATGTTAAGTGCTTCCACCCGGGAATAGAAGATTTCAGCTTTTTCATTTTCGTTTTCGAGTCTGATATCTTTCTTTTTATTGCGTTCTTGCCCGTAATCGAGGTATATTCGAGTTTTTTTCTGACTTACGATTTGTTCAATAATTTCACAGAAAATTTTGTTTTGTGCAAAAGTGAAACTGATTGGGCTGATAGTAAATAAAAGAAATAAGATGACGAATTGTTTCATAGGATTGGGATAGTGTATTTTGTATTTATTTTTTATTAGCGTAGTTTCATATATCGGTTCCCCGGAAGCTGCCGGACGGCTCCGGCCATTTCGAGTCCCAGCAGCAGGGCCGAAAGTTCGCCGAATCCGAGCCCCGAGAGTTCGCAAAGCTCTTCTGCGGATATCGGGTCGTCGGTGCGGAAGCAGCCCAGCAGCCCCTCTTCGTCGCGCGTGAGTGCTGCGGGAGCCGCTGTCGGCCGGTCGATCAGATCGCCGGG
>UMDV01003028.1_pt1 | contig 12881 bp, 9 predicted proteins | sample 1964571 | NCBI WGS metagenome assembly UMDV01 (sample SAMEA4836002, study PRJEB28245) | human gut metagenome | biome: gut microbiome; material: fecal sample | place: Denmark | collected 2008 | reverse complement strand
CCCTACACGGAACGACGTGTGAAACAGTGTGTGAAACGTCTGCGCTGTGCGATAGATAAAACGGTGTTCGTGCGAGCGTGACGGTAGAATGGTGTGCTGTGCCGCATAGGGCGGCCAGTCCAATTAGGCCTCTGATGAAAAGGGGGAACCATATGAAGGTTGCAAGTGGCAATGTCCTGTGGCAGCAGCGCAAGCGCAATTGGTGCCGTACGCCGTTCACGTTCACCGTGTACACACTTACCGACCGTGAGCTGAGCGTCAAAACCGGCATTCTGAACGAGAGTTTCAACTTGATCAAACTGTTCCGCATCGTGGATATCAGCGTAGAACGTACATTCCTGCAGCGCATCTTCGGCATGAGCACGATTGTGCTGGATACGCGCGATCAGTCGTCCGGCAATGGCGTAGTGGCATTGAAGAACGTGCTGAACGGATTCGAAGTTCGCAAGGTGCTGCAGGAAGCAGTGGATGCCTCCCGTAGGGAGAACGGCATGTCGGCGCGCGAATTCCTGGGCGGTCCGGGTGGTCCTGCTGGTCCGGGATTCGGTCCAGGTCCTGACGGCCCTGGCTTCGACGGCGGTTTCGATGGGCCCGACATGGGTGGCTACGCCGACGGTCGGTGAGTGACCTTCCGTAGTTTCGGCTACTTTCAGCTCGGACGGCTTGCGTATATATGCTGTACATACAACGTATATACACAAGCCGCTTTTATATGTTTCGATGTGTGGCTGGAGTGATTGCGGGGCTATCTCGCTTATGGATGGCGGATTTTCATGTGCGTCTGCTGGTATCTCGCTTATGGATGGCGGTGTACTGAAGTAAATCGCTTGTTTGGGGGTATGATTCATACCCCCAAACTTCGTTTTTGCTGTTGGAACCGCCATCCATAAGCGAGATGGCATGTGTCAGTGATCCAAATCCGCCATCTATAAGCGAGATAGGTGTCAGAAGGTCGCGAATTACAGGGCGGACTTGCCGGTGAGGTGGCGGTAGAGTTCCGGATCGACCGGTTTGCCGAGCTTGAGTGTGGAAATGACTACCTTTGACTCGCTGCCATCCTCGCCGGGGTTCACCGACGCGTGCACATCGTCCAATGCGACCGCGCTGCCGACGAAGTAATAGGATTTCTCCTGTTCTTCGGCTTTGCGACGGATGAAAATCGGCACAAAATGGCGATTCTGCCATTCCGGAGTACGTTCCGTTCCGTCCAGCAGCCACCGGAATTCGTTTGATTTAAGCGAACGATTGTTCTTGCTGAACCATTCGATCTCGCCGGGATTAAGGAACCGGTCGCCATACTGGCTCGCCTCATATTTAATGAAAATCGGGAGTGAGCCGGTTTCGGTGTCCAATTTGTATCCGCCGACATTCTGCGGCACCTGTTCCGCAGGCCAACCACACAGTCGCATCACATCGAACACACTGTACTTTTCTCCATACAGGAACCCATGATTCTGGCGGATATGATGCTTGCGGGACGATTCCGCCAACGCTAACGCGTTGAACAGACCGGCTTCGACGGTATCCGTGAAGAACGTGCGGAAAGTGGTCTGTTCAAGCATCGAGCGGAACTCGTCGGTCAACCGATAAGCCCCATCATCGCAGAGGCGCACCAAAGGAGTCTGCCCGAAACGTTTGCTGTTCGCGGCGATGAAATAGGAATAATCCAACGTGGCGAACGCGGAACGGCATTGCAACTCGTTACTGTCCGCATCGGGGAACAGCGCAGTCAACAACGTCTGCAAATCGACGATCGTGATCGCATGCTGTGAAGCGACCTCACGAAGCGCAGTCAGCGCATCCTCGGAACAATCCGGATCGATCCGCTGCCAATCCATACCGCACAATGCCGCCAAAACCAACAATTCGTGCGGACGCAAGCCGCGCAATTGCGTGGCGGTCAACATTTTCAGCACACCATTCTGCGCATCCGAAGTCGATTCAAGCTGTTCAAGATACGAAATGGTCGCATTCTTGCCGCGCGACAGACTCTTCTCGCGGGAACGTACGAACGACAGATAATCGTCGTTCTTCGACGCCATCGTGAACACGAGCGACGCGTCACGGCGCGCGAAATCCATCAGCATCGGGATGCGTCCCAATTCGTACCGCATCTGCTGGTACTGCTGGCTCAGCAGTTTCATATTCGACAAATCGGCGGTGTCAAGCGAGGCAAGCACGCGCTCGCGGGCGATTTTGTCGAAGCTGATGGACGAGACGCCGATGGTTTCGCGTTGCAGATTCTTACGGGCTACGTCGCGGTCGCCGGTATGGCCGTACAGTGCGATCGGAATCAGATAATTATTCGCGTAATTGCCGATGAAATCAATGACGACCACGCAATCCTTGCCGCTTGCCTTGCGCAAACCACGGCCGAGTTGCTGCGTGAAAATGATGCTCGACTTCGTTTGACGCAACATCACGATCTGATTGACGTGTGGAATATCCACGCCTTCATTGAACAGGTCGACGGTGAAAATATAGTCCAATTCGCCGTTCTCCAACTGTGCCACGGCAGTGTCGCGTTCCATCTGCGAATTTTCGCCGGTGATGGCTTTCGTGCGGTATGGCCGTTCCGCCTGCTGGTTCATCTGCTGGTTGAACAGGTCGGACAGTCGTTTCGCTTCCTCGCGTCGGCTGCAGAACACCAGACCTTGCACGGGTGTTCCGGCCTCGCTGTAGATCTGTATCTTGTCGATGATGTAGCGCACGCGGTTCGGGTCGGCGAGTTCTTCAAGCCAACGGCTTAGCTCGTTACGTTCCTGGTCGGTCATTGACTCGACCTTGACGTCTTTGCCGGCGATCTTCTCGTCGGGTGCGTCCTGAATGTATTCGTGCACCCCGTAATAGTGGAACGGGCAGAGCATGTCCTCTTCAAGCGCCTTCTGCAGGCGGATTTCGTAGGCCACGTTGTTGCCGAATAATTCGAAGATGTTCGCACCGTCCGTACGTTCCGGCGTTGCGGTCATGCCGAGCATGAAATTCGGCTGGAAATGGTCGATGACGCGTTTATACGATTCGGCGGCCGCATGATGCACTTCGTCGACGAGAATGTAATCGAACTCGTCTGCGTCGAATTGTGCAAGCGTTTCCGGACGCGACATCGTCTGCACGGTGGCGAACACGTATTTGCGATCCGATTCCTTGCTGCCACCCGAAAACAGGCCGAGTTCGCTTTTCGGGCATCCAAGCACTTTTTGGAACGATTCTTCAGCTTTCTTGAGGATCTGCTCCTGTTGCGCGATGTACAGCATGCGATTCGGTTTGACCTGCCGCACGTCGAACGCTGACAGATACGTTTTGCCGGTGCCGGTAGCGGAAACGATGATCGCACGGCTTTCGCCCTGCTTGCGTAGCTGTGCGAGATTCATCAGCGCTTCCACCTGCATGGCGTTCGGCTGAATGGTTTGCGATTGGCTTGTTTTTTCGATCGGCTTGCGATTCGGCCGTTGCGGCGCGTACTTTTTGAAGTCTTCCTCGTACAGTTTCAGCCAAGCGTCGGTGAGCGGCTTCGATTCGCTGATTTGCGATTCGATTTCCTCGCTAAGCTGTTCGGCAAGACCGCTGGTATCGGTGGTGGCGACTTTGAGATTCCACTCGCGATTGGAATTCAGCGCGTTGATGGTGAGATTCGAACTGCCAACATACGTGGAATACAACGGCTCGTCGCCTTGCGCATGATGGAAAACATAGCCTTTGGGATGATAAGGGTAGGCAGCTGTGGCATCGTCATCGTTTCGACTGGACCGCTCCGGCTGCCAAACTTGCACTTGAATACCGGTTTCCCGCTGAAGTTTCAGCAGTTCCCTGAATGCTTTGGGAGAGTTGAAATAATTGAACGTCGACGTGATGATTCGACCAGCCTGATGGTCATTGTTGTCGGCGAAATCAAGGAAATACTGCTTAAGCACCTGCAACGCGCCCTGGCTGACGAACGCGACGGACATGTCGAAATCCTGACTGCGTTGCAGTTCGTCCTTGATGGCGTATTCCATGGTCCGACCGTCATGGTTGGCGATCAACGTCGGCTCGTACTGTGCGTCGACATTGTCCTTTTTGTTGACGAAACCGGATAGCAGCGCCTCAACAAGGGAGGAATGGTCATGGTCGTCCATATTGCGCATCATCAGTCGTCACTTTCGTGCGTGGCTGCCGGAAAAGCCGGAAAATCCATGGCGGAGATCAATCGCACCGCTTCTCGGTCGGCGGGCGCCCAGTCCAAAGTGGGCATTTCGGCGGGCGCTACCCAACGAATCTCATGATGCTCGGTCAGATGGGGTGCGCCGCTTATCAAATGGCACACAAACGACGTGAGCACGACGGTACCGAAATCGTAATCGTAAGAAGACGTGCACACTTCGTTGGCAACTTCGACCTCGCACAGCAACTCTTCTTCGATTTCGCGATGCAATGCCTGACGCGCCGTTTCATGCGGTTCGATCTTGCCGCCCGGAAACTCCCAGAAACCAGCCAGTGATCGGCCTTCTCCGCGTTGCGCGCACAGCACCTTGCCGTCTTTGACGATAGCCGCGCCGACGACGTTAATGGTTTTGCGCGGTGTCGGTTGCGCTGACTGTTGCGGATTCTGGTCGGTTGCCGTCATTGCTTTCTCCTGACTAATGAACAGGTCCAGGATACAACGGGGGAGATTACGCCAGGCCCGAATGGGGAGCAACTTACGCGATGGAAATCAGTCCCAATGGTGTCACTTGCATGGCCTGGTGTATCGGCAGTTGGGGAAACCGGTACACCCGTAAAACGCGCGGGACGGGTCGGAGCCTGTGTGCCGCAATCGCAATGCCTCACCGCAATTCGGGCATTGCGGCGGCAGCTTCACGCCGCGGAAGATGTTCGGGCAGATCTTGTCGTGCAATTCGTACATGAAACGTGACGGACGCGACTGGTCCACCACGAAAAACAGCTTCTTTTTGCAACGCGTCATCGCCACGTAAAACAGCCGGCGTTCCTCCGCGTGCGGCATGCGTTCCACTTCCGGCAGTAGCAGGCCGAGCAGCGGCTCTTCCGGAATCGCGCTTGGGAAACCCTTCAAACCGCCGGAACAGCACAGCAGAAAAACGAAATCGCGTTGCAGACCCTTGGAAGCGTGCGCGGTCATGAATTTGATGTCCATGTCCGGTTTTTCCGGAAAAACGATGCCGCCGGTATGCTCGTCGATTTGGAACAGCCCGTCGCGGTCGTTGCGTGACAGCAGGTTCAGGTCGCTTCGGTAGCGTCCCAGCATCAGCACCGACGCGGCTTTCGGCAGTTTGCGCAGCTGCTCGACGATCGCATCGAACCGTTCCTCCTGCGTTGCGCCGCCAAGCGCCTTCAGCGAATAATCCTTCTTGTCGCTCGGATTGCGCAATTGCTTGGCGTACAGGCTTTTGTCCTGCATGACGAACGCGCCGCTCGCATCGATGAGGCTCTGCCGGAACCGTCGCGTCGTCGTGATCTGGAACATGCGTGTCGGCCCCCAATCGCGCCAAATATCGGCGAAATCGAGAATCAGGTGAATGTCGCTGCCGGCGAAACGGTAGATCGACTGCCAGTCGTCGCCCACGCAGAACAGCGTGAAATCGCTCTGCTCTCGCAATGCGCGGATCAGCTCGTAACGTGGCCGCGACATGTCTTGGTATTCGTCGATGAGCACGTATTTGTACGGGTGGCGGTACGCGCCGCGCCTTACGCAGCGAATGGCGTCGGTGATCATGCCGGGAAAATCGATGCCCTGGGTCGCGTGGAAATTGCCGATATACGCGTTGTACAGCGGCTCGACGAGCTGCAGCATCTCACGATTACGGCCGATATGTTTGCCGCCGCGCCTCTCATTGAGCTCGCGCATGCCGTCGATGCCGATATTGTTCTGCCGCATGTGCTGGATGATGGTCTGCGCGTTTTCGCCAAGGCTTTGCCTGTACTGGTTGAAAGCGTAATCATCAGTCGGCAGTTGGAAATCCTCACGTTTCGCGGCGGCGCCATACTTGCCGAACAGCTCCTTCGACATGAGCTTGAATGCGAGCAGACGGTAGGGGATGTTCTGTGCGAGCAGCCGGTCAAACGTGTCTCGTACCACGGCGTTCGACGCATGGCCGTCGATGATGGGACGGTTGGCGATGGTGGCCGCACGGCAGATTTCCAGGCCGAGACTGTGGAACGTGCATGCGCGGATCGTTTTGCCGGTGCTTGCCATGATGCGTTGCGACATGTCGTCCGCGGACGCCTTGGTGAACGACAATACGAGAATCTCTTCGGGGGTGGCGCGTTTTGTGGCAAGCAGCCATGCGATATATCCGACGATGGTAGTGGTTTTGCCGGTTCCCGCGCCCGCAAGCACGAGGGTGTTGTGACCTGCGCCGGCGATCGCGCTGATCTGCTCGTCGCTCAATTCGTGCTTTTCGATATTGCCGATGATGTCACGCGCTTTGTCGATGCGGTCGGCTGGCAACAGCGGTTGCGGGGTGAGCTTTGCAGGCCGTTGCGATTGGTGTTGCTGCGATTGACGGCGTTGCGATTGACGTTGCGGCGTGGCATGCGGTTGCAGTTGCGGTTGCGTGACTCGTCGCGCAACCTGTCCCGTCTGCTTGGTCTGTCCGGTCCGCGCAGGCTTGGCGTTGTTGGCATTCTTGGCAGAGGATCGCGTTTGCCGGGGCTGCTGTGTCTCATCTTCCGTGCCCAGCACGTACTTCAGCATCCTCAGCAATCCCATGACGCTCCTTCCATGCGTTTCCAAACCGCCGCAAGGGGCAATTATAACGTGGGCGGAGCGCGTCACGCCCACGTCATCGATCGCATCGCTACGCTTCGAACGGGTACTTAAGACCCCAATCCGCACGCAGCGAATCCATGCATTCCATGATGCGCAACGTGTCGGAATGCGGCATCTCATCGCATTCGGTACGCCCGTCCAGCATGGCCTGTGCGGCCGATGCCACCTCATACTCGTAGCCGGTCAACTGTTCGGGAACGTCATAATGCGCGGTGACGGCATGCGAGCCGTCGAACACGTCAATCGCCTCGACATTGTTGATGTTCTGGCACGTGAGATACCCCTCCGTGCCCCACACCGCGCCCATACGGTCCGAATGGCACAGAATCGAGCTTTGCGCGGTGGCCATCACACCATTCTGGTAATAGAACGTCATCGAATTGTGCGCGTCCACGCCGGTTTCATACGGTTGCATCGACGATTCAACACGTGCGATCGGCGCATTATGCATGATCATGTCGATGAAATTGATTGGATACACGCCGACGTCCAGCAGCGCGCCGCCAGCCAGCGCAGGATCGGTGATACGCGCCTTCGCCGTGGTCGGATAGCACAGATTCGCGTCGATCGCCTGCACCTCGCCGATCACGCCGGACGCGATGATATCGTCGATCATGCCACGCGACGGCATATACCGCGTCCAAATCGCCTCCGTGCACAGCATGCCGGTCTCATCCGAAACGTCCAATATCTCACGCGCCTGCTGCGTGTTCGCGCCGAACGCCTTCTCCACCAGCACGCCCTTACCGGCGCGCATGCACAAAATCGCCTGCTCGGCATGGAAGTTATGCGGAGTGGCGATATACACAAGATTCACGTTCGGATCGGCGACAAGCTCCTCATACGATCCGTACGACACCGGAAAACCGTATTTCGCCGCGAACGCCGCTGCGCGCTCGCCGTCGCGGGCCGCCACCGCGTACGGTGCGACCAGATCACGGTACCGGTCATCCGCCGCCATTTTCACCAACGTTTCGGCCATGCTCTGCGCGATACGGCCCGCGCCGAGAATCGCCACATTGATCTGTGCCATGAAATCTCCTTGTTTTGAACTGCCTGTTTGCTACGTTGCAATGACCAGCGTACGCCACATGCGACGGCGGCACGCGTTATGCGAAAACGATTGATCGGCCCTTTTGCCATAATGGGAAGCCGTGACGGCAGAGCATCGCAGGCAGACAGCCAAACCCGGAAAAACCGGCAAACCCAAGAAAACCGGCAAACCTAGAAAAACCGGCAAACCCGAAAAATACGAGCGGGGCACGCGCAGCTACACCATGTCCCACATCCGCGGCAAAGACACATCCATCGAACGGATGGTACGTAGCTTTCTGTTTGCCAAAGGCTTGCGATTCCGCAAAAACGACAAGCGATACCCAGGCCACCCGGACGTGGTACTACCGAAATACCGTACGATCATATTCGTCAACGGCTGCTTCTGGCACATGCACGAAGGCTGTCCGAAAGCCACACGCGTGCCCAAATCGAACGTCGAATTCTGGACCGCGAAACTGCTGCGCAATCACGAACGAGACGCGAGGCAGCGCGCCGAACTCGAAGCGGACGGCTGGAAAGTCATCGTGGTGTGGGAATGCGAGCTCGGTAAGAAGGTGCGCGACGAACGGTTGGAACGGCTTTACCGCGAAATCGTGGACGATTCCGGAAAGGCGGACGATTCCGGGGAATGACAGTCGGCAGGCGGCGTTGTACGAAACGTGGTAAAAACAGGAATATGGAAAATGTTGAGAATGGCGTGCAGCCGCAGTTGTCGAAGCGCGCGCAGATTGCCAATCCGTTCCGCGCCATGGTGTTCGGAGCCATGGCCGATGAGATGATCGCCAACGGCACCGATGTGGTCAAGCTGAGCCTCGGCGAGCCGGACTTCGGCGCGCCGCCGGCCGTGCGTGACGCCATGCGCGAACAGTATGACGGCCGTCCGCTGCCGTACACCGCGGCGATGGGCCTGCCGGAACTGCGCCAGGCGATTTCCGATTTCTATAAGGAACGTCACCACGTCGACGTCGACCCGAAACGCATCGCGATTACCGCAGGCGGTTCGACGGCACTGCTGCTGTCCGCCGCGCTGACGGTCAACGATGACGACGAAGTGCTCATTGCAGACCCGTCCTACCCGTGCAATCGCGAACTGGTCCGCGCGTTCGGCGGCAAAGTCGTGGACGTGCCGACGTCCGCCGCCACCCGATTCCACCTGACGCCGGAACTGTGCAAAGAATACTGGACGGACCGCACCAAGGCCGTCATGATCACTTCGCCGTCCAACCCGACCGGCACCACCATCGCCTTCGACACCCTGAAAGCCGTGTGCGACCTAGCCCGTGAGCGTGGCGCATGGCGCATCGTCGACGAAACCTACCTCGACCTGGCCGACCGCGAACCGGACGGATCCGACGTGAAATCCGTGCTGGCCTGCGATCCGGACGCCATCGTCTGCTCCAGCTTCTCCAAGTTCTTCGGCATGACCGGCTGGAGGCTCGGCTGGATGGTCGTGCCCGAATACGCGCTCGAAGCCATGGACGACCTCGCCACCAACTTCTTCCTGTGCGCGCACACGCCGACCCAGCATGCGGCGCTCGCCTGCTTCACGCCGGAAACGCTGGCCGTGTGCGAGGAACGCCGTCAGGAACTGCTGGAGCGCCGCCGCATTGTGGTGGACGGTCTGGCCGAGATCGGTCTGCCGCTGGAGGTTGAGCCGAATGGCGCGTTCTATGCGTATTTCAACATTTCCGGCACCGGTCTCGACGCGTGGACGTTCTGCGAACGTGCGCTGAAGGAAGCGCATATCGCGTTGACGCCTGGCCGCGATTTCGGCGAGGCCACCGCGGATACGCACGTGCGCCTGTCGTACGCGGCTTCCCGCGAAGCCCTGCGCGAAGGATTGAAGCGACTCGGTGATTTCGTAGCCAAAGTGCGTGGCTGAGGTGCGTGGTTGAGATATTCGGCTGAAACATATGCCTGAAGCGCGATTTTTCACGCCGATGCAATCGTTTCCCGCACTGTGATTATTGGGTGCCCACCCTCCTTTCCGAGGGTGGGCATATTTGCAAAGGTTATCAAGGCATGTCGTGCAATAGGTTAATCGCTTAAGTTATTAAGCTGTGAACCATGGTTACATTGCATTCGCACGCCACCCGACTTGGCGTGCTTGACATCGGTTCGAACACCGTCCACATGCTCATCGTCGACGCGGCTCCGGGCGCGCGCCCCGAGCCCGAGGCCAGCACCAAAAGCACCATTCGCCTGATGCAGTATCTCAAAGATGACGGCAGCATCAAAAAAGCAGGCATCGAAGCCTTGCTCAGCGCGGTTGAAAAGGCGATGAAACTCGCCGAAGAATACGAAATCACCCAGCTGCTGGTCCTGGCCACTTCCGCACTACGCGAAGCGCCGAACGGAGGCAAGATCCTACGCAAGATCGAAGAGGCCATCGGCCAGCCGGTCACCGTGCTGTCCGGCGTGGATGAGGCCCGACTCACCTTCCTGGCCGCCCGCCGTTGGTATGGCTGGGATGCCGGCCGTTTGCTCGTCATCGACATCGGCGGCGGCTCGCTCGAAGTGGCCATGGGCTCCGACGAGGATCCGACAGTCGCACTGTCCGTTCCTGCCGGCGCAGGCCGCGTGACGCGCGAGTTCCTGCCGGAAAGCGGCGTCGCGGATGATGACGATCTGGAAGCTGCCCGCAAGAACATTCGCAAGATCCTCGAGCCAATGGTCAAGGCGTTCCCCAAGTCGAAGCATCCGATGCATGCCGTGGGCACGTCGAAGACGATTCGCTCCCTGGCCCGTCTCGCCGGTGCGGTGATGCGCCAACCGGGCCGTGTGGACACGTCGATCATGACGATCGACCAGCTCGAGGATTGGCTACCGCGTCTTGCGGCCATCGCCCCGGACCAGCGTACCGCATTGCCGGGCGTCACACCGGAGCGCACGTATCAGATCGTCGGTGGCGGCTTGGTGATCGACGAGATCATGAAGGCGCTTGACGTCAAGGAAGTGGAAATCTGCCCATGGGCGTTGCGGGAAGGGGCTATTCTGCGCTGGCTCGACCAGTTTGGCCGCACGAGCCTTGGTTTCTAGCGGCTTCGCGGCTGTGGCGCGTTGTTGAGAGCGCGCTTTGGTCACGTTGCCAAACCTCGCTTACGGCTCGGCTGTAGGCGTTGCGGTTGCTGTAATCGCATGCAATCACAACGATTACAGCCGAGCTTTGTATTATGGCGGTATTATTGCCCTTGCAGTTCCTTCAACTGGCGCTTCATCTTGTGCAGTTTCGCGTAGATTTCATTGCGCTGTTCGGGATTCTTGGCACGCTGATGGTCGCGGGTGAGCTTGTCGACCTGCGCGGTGAGCTGTGCAATCTGCATGCGTCGGGCAAGACGCGTGTTCACGTCGATGGGGGAGGGGTCGTCCAGAATCACCTGCGAGCATAGCGACTCCCACAAGGCGTCCATGGAATCGACCGCCGGATCCGTGGCGTTCAGCGTGGCCTCGCCGGCCGGCTGCCAATCGGAAGCGAACACCTTGGATGTGGTCGTGTGCCCGGCACGTGCCGGCAGCGCTCGACGGACGGCGAACGCGCACTCCTGACGCGTCGTACCTTCGAAATCGGCGTCGCGTACGCAAACGAACAGCATGCCCGACTTGCGTTGCATCGCAATCAATTCGACGATATCCGTCGGAACGGCGGCGTTTGGTTCGTGCAAACGCAGGCCGATCACCAGTATTTCCGGCACGCGCGTACCGGCGGCAAGCTTCGTGTTGCGCGCCTGCAGCAGCGACAGCATGGTGATTGATTCGATGTCGTTCGCCAATCGCTGCTTTGTTTTGGCGGAAACCGGAATCTTCGCCACGAACAGGCCTTTCGGCAGCCTCGCCTTCTCGGCGGGAATCGCAGTGGAATTCGGCAGACCCAAAGTGGTTGCGGAAACGGAACCGCAGGAGGCGATCGTCATTGCTGGCCTTCTTTCGTAAGCACGCCGCAATTGTTGCGGCATTGCTTCGACTGTAGCGCATATGCATTGCGATTGCCGGCATTCGCGCGATTACTGGCGATCATTGGCGATTGGGGAATGCGATTGCAGTGCGCGACACGCCGAAGTTTGCCGATTGCCGCATGTTCGCGTATTGTTTTCTCTTGCGGTGATCATAGCCTAGGTGAGACGCCCGGTCCCATTCCGAACCCGGAAGCTAAGGCCTAGCACGGCGATGGTACTGCACTCGAGAGGGTGTGGGAGAGTAGCAAGTCGCCGCGTTTACTCTTTTCGAATCCCGAGTTGAGCTGAGCTCCTCGGGATTTTTCGTTACCCGTCAAAGCAACTGGCAAGAGCGCGTCGCCACTATTTTTTACATTGCCAATGCCGTTACGCCGTCAGCGTGACTGTCGTCTATCCAATATATAAAAAGTATATACGTCTTATATAAATTGATTGTCGAAGCGGAGGAACCTTCATGATCATCTCGGTCATCAACCTCAAAGGCGGCAGCGGCAAAACCACCACCGCCATGGCGTTGGCCACCGCGGCCGCACGGCACAACCGCAACGTGTCCGTGCTGGACACCGATCCGCAAGGCGACGCCACCACATGGGCGGGCGACGCCGAAGACGCCGGCGAAACCCTGACGTTCACCGTGGACTCCGCCAATATCGGCAAACTGAAACGACTGCGCAAAACCATGGCGGATGACGAACTCGTCATCATCGACTGCCCGCCGGCCGGCAACGTGGTGGACGTGGCCTGCGATGTGTCTGATTTCGTGATCGTGCCGGCGACGCAGGGCCCATTCGAACTCAGCCACGCGCTGGAAACCGCAGAAAGCCTCGACGCGGCCGGCAAGCCGTACGCGCTGCTGCTGCTCAAAGTGGAGAACAACAAACTGGCGGGCAACGCGGTCAATCTCATCCGCGAACGCGGTGCCAGCGTCTTCGACGCCTCGGTACCCAAGAGGGTGGGCATGCAGAAGGTAATCGGCCATGCATTCCCCAGCAATCTCAACGGGTATGAGGATGTCTACAGCGAACTTGAGGAGGCGATCGCCTGATGGCCATTAGAAAACCGAACGGTGGTGCGAAGGCAGCGTCCACCGCTCCGCTGACCAGCGT
>UMDV01043856.1_pt1 | contig 12983 bp, 10 predicted proteins | sample 1964571 | NCBI WGS metagenome assembly UMDV01 (sample SAMEA4836002, study PRJEB28245) | human gut metagenome | biome: gut microbiome; material: fecal sample | place: Denmark | collected 2008 | reverse complement strand
TGGAACCGATGATGGACGCAAATGTACCGTTTTCAAGGGTCAGGTCGCTCTTTTTGAGGGCGTGAACCGCACTTTCCCCTTCCCCGTAGGTTTTGGAGATCTGCACAGCTTCCAGAATTTTATCCTTCATAAGATGTCCCCCTTGGATGCTTTTTTACGAATAAAGGAGAAGATCGGTAGCAATGCTGCGGACAGCCAGAACACCATCAGCAGAATGCTGACCATGATCTGACTTCCCACAGGTTTATGGAACGCATACACCCGCCCGTTTGTATGGATACGGATCAGGTCGAGAATGCTCTGGATCGGGACGATACACGAAACTGCCGCATAGACAACGATGTTCACAAGCAGCGTTGTCCCAACGATGACCGGGAGCAGCAGCTTTGCATAGGACAGCACCAGTTTTTTCGGGGAAACGCCCAGCGTCAGGAGAAGCGACAGACGCTGCTGCTGGACTTCATAAGCTGAAAGATTCAAAACCACCAGCAGCGCACACCCCAGAAGGACCCCGAATACCGCAAGGATGCCGACAAGGAAAGCGCTCTGTGTGCCCTCGGTGTAGCTCTGGCTGATCAGGTCGTAGTTATCTGCACGCAGGATACCATTCCTGCGCGTTGCAATGGAGGAAATAGACCGACGCAAAGAGAAATTGCTGCCAGCGGACAGCTTCACGTTCAGGCTGCTGTATCCTTCCTTTTCCATAAAGTAGCTTCCTGCGCTCTCAAACATTTTATGGTAAAGAGCCGTACTGACAAAAATCGTGCCGCTGGAAATGAGCCGGTCTGTTGTCAACAGCGTGTAGTTGTTCGCAGACTTTACGACACCGGCAATGGGCAGCTGGGCTGTATACGTCCGGTAGACCTCATTCCCGGCTTCATCCTGCCCGGTATAGCGCCGGTATTGGATGCTCAACTTGTCCCCGGCTGCGAAAACCGGTTCAACAGGAATACTGCCCTCCGTTTGGGTGTTCTGATAATACTCATCCGCAGCGGGGTCATAATAGCAATCTCCCCACAGGGTCAAAACAGAATCCCCGGACAGCAGCGTCTCTATTTCCTCGTCCGAAACGCCGGCATCTGCGGCAATGCGGCGCAGTTCGTCCTCCGGCAAGGCGCAGACAGTCGTGTTCAGCGTTCCCTTTTCTGCATTTCGCAGCAAGCTCGGAATGTCCGTAAAGAAACCGTTATCCTTGACCCAGATATCGGCAAGCATATGGCTGGACTGGATCTTGTCTGATGTCACTGTATAGGTATCGGTCAGATCAATTGCAGCGGAAACCTCTTCCACACCGGGCAATGCAGCAAGATCCTCTTTCAGAGAAAACGGCATCCCGGAGGTTCCGTTCATCTTGATGGACAGACAGGCATACGGTGCATCCAGATCATATGGCAGCATGACACGCCAGCCGACATACAAACAACTGACGGCGATCAGCAATACCGCGCAGCCGACACCGATCTGCGGTGCAAGCGGCAGCTGTGCCAAGCGGAATTTTTTTGCAGGCTTCTCTTTGGGTTTTGTGATCTGCGGGCGAACCAGCACCGCAGGCAAAAGTGCGCCCAGCAGTACGGAGAGCAGAAACAGCACCGCCAGCGGCACAAGAGATGCAGCGGGGACCACTAAGAACGAAAGGTGCTTCTGCAACCCCAGACCGACTGCCGCAGCACCGCAGCCCAGTGCAAACCCAGCAGCAACTGCTGCAAGCCCGGCAAAAAGCGCCTCCCACAGGCACATGAGACGGAGATCCCGATTCTTAGCCCCCAGCGTCAGGAAGGTATTGATGGTATGTACACGCTTGTGCAGAACGATCAGGAAATACTGCGCCACTGCAAAAAAGCTGACCAGAATCGCTGCGACCAGTAAAAAGCGCAAAGAAGATGAAACGGTATCCTCCTGTGGGTAGGCATACTCGTTTGCCACTAAAGCAGGGTCGGTCGAAGCGGTCACGGGTGCGGCTGCATTCAAATAATAAAATGTCTGGAACTTTTGCCCGTCCAAGGCAAGCGGCTCTGTCACAATGCTGCTGACGGTCAGATTGCCGTTCAGATTCCAATACACATCATAGGCAGGCAAAACACCGCACAGGGTATAGGCCTTTTCCATCACTGCGCCGGAGCCTGCCAGCGGGTCGTAATCATTGGCAGCGACCTTCAGCGTGACCGTCTGCCCTACGTCATAGGAGCAGCCCAGCGCATCCAACAGAGTCGTCGTCATGGCAATCTCATCGGACTGCGTGGGAAAATTACCGCTGATCGGCACAATACGCCCCAGCTGTGCAAAGGTATCGTCTACCGTTCCGATCCCGCCCGCCACGCCATCGTCTGTGCCGAGAACGATTCCGTTTTGGATCACTGTGCTGACCTGTGCGGATGCGGACAAGGTGTTTTGTGCCTGTGCAGCGTCCGCAGCAGTATCCGACAAACGCAGGTACTGCCACGCGCCGTATAGTTCGCAGCGGGTGTCCTGCAATACCTGTGCAGAACTGACGGAGTAGATCACCGCCGCTGTCAGGAACGAGAAAACCAGTGTCAGCAAAAGCAGCAATAGGCTGGTCTGCTTCTTGCGGCCAAGCATCCCACGAAACGCCAGAATGATAGATGGACTTTCTTTGATTTTCATAAGGCACCCTCGCTGTATAAGCGAAAACACTTTGTCTCCAAAATTGTAATGCCACTCCATGTTTGGAGCTTTCCAGTTTCAATATACCATGGATTTTTTTGAAATCAAGACCTTTGGCAAAAGTGGTATGTCACACCGCTTGATGCGACCTTTTTACTGACCGCCTGTTTCAAAAAAGAAGTTGTCCTTACGATGGTGCTATCTTTATATTACGCTTTTGATCGTGGAGCAATGTATATGAACAACCGAGAAAACAGATTTTCCCGTTTCTGTCTGCATAGATAGGTCAATGATCCTACAAACACTTGACAGCAGGACAGGAAACGAGGTAAACTATTGCAAGTATAGGCTTATTCTGTCTTTCAGAATGAGATGATTCAATAGGGCACAAATGATTGCACTGGGATCCATTGGAACCCAGAGCTTTTGCTTATATTGCGGGACAGGGCGAAATTGGTGCTGTAGCAGATCACTATTTTTCAGCAAATAAAACCCTTATTGCAAAAATATATTGTAGATCAAAAGCACTCCTCTTTCCCAGAATGACTTCACCAAAATCATAACGAAAGGTTAAAGGAAAAATGAACTATCCTGCCAAGTATTTTGTACTGGAACAGGGCGAGCTGCCGGAGGTATCCGGCGGCGGCTTGCTGGATGTTTTTGACCGCGTGACCGCTTATACGTTTCAGAACCAGTTTCTGGGCAGTATGCGCACTGCCGTGTGGAACTGCCTGCTGCAAAAAAGCCTGCAGCCGACGGTAGACTGGGCAAAAGACTTCTGGCAGATGTCCCTCCTGCGAAAAGCGACCTTTCTGTACGGCGGTGTCCGGTTAGGGCAGACCGTGGCCAACTACTGGAAGATGTAAGACGGCAGGGTGATATATGGAGAACATCAAGCTGTTGGTGGCGATGCACAAAGCGTACTGTCTGCCGGAAGATGCAGTTTATGCGCCCATTCAGGTGGGCGGTGTACATATCCCGGGCATGGAAAACGCGCTGAGAGACGACACCGGAGAGAATATCTCAAACAAAAACAGATCCTATTGTGAGCTGACTGCTCTTTACTGGGGCTGGAAAAACCTGCAGGCAGATTATCTGGGGTTGGTGCATTACCGGCGTTATTTTGCCCGCAGAATGCCCGGCGGCAGAAAGTTTGACCGCATCGCATCAGGAACCGAGATCCATGCTGCACTGGAAAAAGCCCCTGTGATCCTGCCAAAAAAGCGCAATTATTGGATCGAAACGACCTATACCCAGTACATTCACGCCCATCATAAGGAAGATCTGGATGCTGTACAGAGTATCCTTGCAGAAAGATACGCAGCCTACCTGCCGGCCTACGCAGCTGTCATGGGGCGCACCAGCGGGCATCGGTTCAATATGTTCGTCATGCGCAGGGACATTCTGGATGCATACTGCACATGGTTGTTCGATGTGCTGGCAGAAGCCGAGAAGCGTATCGATGCGGACCGTTATGATGCGTACAATGGCCGTGTTTACGGTTTTCTGGCCGAGCGGCTGCTGGACGTCTGGATGGAAACGAACCATATTGCGTATACGGAACTGCCCGTGGTGTTTTTGGAAAATCAGCACTGGCTCAAAAAGGGCACTGCATTTCTCAGCCGTAAAATTCGATATAGGAGACCGTAAAGAATGCTGGTTTATATTGCGGCCACGCTGATCTCCTGCCTGTTGGCAGTCTGGTGCGAAAAACGGAACACCGATGCTCTGAACGCTATTGACAGCAAACAGCGCTGGGGAGCACTTGTGCTCTGTTCCCTGCCGCTTATATTAGTAAGTGCGGCGCGGTGGGGCGTGGGCACAGATTTTCTTTATACCTATCTGCCGGAATTCCGGGCTCTGCAGTGGCTGCGGGCAGGCGGTGGCGATGCGCTGTGTCAGGAGCTGTTTGCGCCGATGCGCGAAGATCTTACCCGGTGGGGGCTGTATGAGAGTCCAGAGTCTGCTTTGCAGTTCTTTTTGGGTGTGCTGGACAATTGCGAGCCAGGGTATCGGGTCTTGATGGAAGCTGCTGTGGCATTGGGCGGAAACTTTCGTCTTGTAATCGCGGCAACATCTGTTATAATAGGTTTGTGCGTTTATTATGCCATATTCACCCAGTGTTCTGCTCCGGTTCTGGCTATCTACCTCTATGTAGCCAGCAGCAATTATTTCCTCAGCATGAACATCATCCGGCAGTACATTGCCATTGGCATCGGGCTGGTGGCCGTACAGTTCATCCGGGAGAAGCGGCTCTTCCCTTTTCTGGCCTGCGTGGCGGTGGCAATGCTGTTCCACACTACAGCGGTGGTACTGCTGCCGTGTTATTTTTTGTGCCGGGTCGAGCTGAACCCCCGCTATGCCCTGTTGCTGACAGCAGGCGTGCTGGCCTGTTCTGGTGTTTTGGGTACGGCTGCTGCCTGGCTGATGCCGCGGATCGGGCTGGGATATTATGCCCGCTATCTGGGTTCTGCATGGAGTGAAGACGGCTTTGAGACGATGTTCTTTGTCATAAACCTGTGCGTTCTGCTGTTCTGCGGGCATTACTGGAATGCAGCAAAGCAGCGCTGTCCCTATTACGTTATTTGGTACAACATGACCTTGTTAGGGACTTTTGCACTGGCACTGTCCGGGGTGCTGCCGTTGATGAAACGGTTGAATTACTACTATGCAGCCCCGCAGTTCCTGCTGATTCCGGAAGCGCTGCAGACAGAAACAGACCCGCACCGCCGCCGCATCCTGACCGGGTTGGTGGCAGCTGCCTTTGCGGCAGAAACTCTGGTAGCTGTAGTGCTGCTGAACAAAAACGAAGTGTTGCCATATCGACTGTGGTGATCACTGCATAAAGGAGAGAAAGTCGTGATCAAATGCACGGAGAGGTCAGGTGTCTATCAGGCAGTCAAACGCCTTTTTGATATTCTGGCAAGTCTTGCGGCTCTGGCGGTGTTGTCCCCGCTCTTTCTGGTGATCGCCATTTTGATTTTATCAGAAGACGGCAGACCGGTTTTTTACAAACACACCCGGGTGGGCAAGGGTGGAAAAACATTTCAGATGTACAAATTCCGCACAATGTATCAGGACCGGAGGATCGTTCTGACCCCGGAGCAGCAGGTGGAGCTGCAGCAGGAGTTCAAACTGGAAAACGATCCCCGTGTAACCCGGATCGGCAGCAAGCTGCGGATGTCCAGTCTGGATGAGCTGCCGCAGCTGCTGAATATCCTGAAAGGCGATATGAGCTTTGTGGGGCCACGGCCCATTATGGAGCGGGAATTTGAATTTTATACTCCGGCGGAAACCGCAGCATTTCAGAGTGTCAAGCCCGGTCTGACCGGGTACTGGCAGGCGTATGCCCGCAACGATGCAACCTATCAGAGTGGGGAACGTCAGGCCATGGAGATGTACTACGTAAAGAATGTCTCCCCCTGGCTGGATATCCGTATCCTGTTCAAAACCGTAGGCGCAGTGCTGCGGAAGTCCGGTGTAAAGTAAGGCAGTAAGGCAACTTGTAAAAAGGAAGCAGCGTTTATGAAGAAAGCACTGAAAAAAACGTTGTGTGGGATCGGATCGTGTGCGGTAGTGGCAGGTGGTCTGCTGTATTTTAGAGCTCATACAGAGCCATCGCCTTTGCCCGTCAGTGAACCTCCGGCTGCACAGAGTGCGGTCTCTGAGCCGGAAAGCAATTCGTCGACAGATACAGCAAAAGAAGACGTTGAGACCCTGATCCAAGACGGCGAGAACATGAGCAGCTCGGAAGTGGAAGAACTGCTTGAAAAGATCGCCGCACAGGAAGAAAATGCTGCCGGAAGTGAAGCATCTGCTGCAGCCAGTTCATCCCGTCCGGTGGGGGCTTCCAGTGCAGATACCAGCACGGCTGCGGTCTCCAGTTCTGTTGTATCGCAAAGCCAGAGCACATCCGCTGCTGCTTCTCATCCACAGCAGGACGAATGCGACGCGCAGATCGAAGCGCTGGTAGCGCAGCTGTACCAGCAGCAGGAGCGCTATGAACGGGAGCTGCTGGAGATCATCCGGCAGGCACATCAGGAGTATGTTGCTTACCCAGAAGATCAGCGCAGCCTGATTTTGAAAGTACAGGTCGTTCTTGGAAAAACAAATGTTCTGACGGCGATGGAAAAGGACTGCGATGCCGAAGTGAATAATATATGCAGCCAGATGACGGCTATTCTCAAGGCAAATGGTCGGGATACTGCCATCGTGCGGGAAGTAAAAAAGACATACACCGATAAAAAAGCAGAACTCAAGCAGGAACTTATCCGTCAGACTTACAGCGGCGGCGATGGCAGCGGTTCGGCCGGGCATTGGCTGTATGATCGGCTGGAATGAAAATTTGTATCTACAGCAGTTTGCTTTTTTAGTGCCTAAGCAGCACCCGCAAACTGCATATCGCAAGCATGATGTTTTATAGGCACTTTTTTTGAAAATCGCGATAACAAACAACGATCACGAGGTGGAATTATGAAATACCCCTGCAATTACGATCTTCTCCGCGAAGAAGAAATGGTCTATATCGCTGGTGGTTCAGCGCTGGATGCATTCAACTACCTGTTTGGTGACTGGTTCCGCGATATGCTGCTTTCCGATATCCGCAATGCAACATGGGGCAGTATGCAGCAACTGAATGTACAGCCTGTGGTGGACACCGGCAAAAAGATCGCCAGTTGGGCTTGGCCGGCACAGCTGGCCTATGGGTACGGTTTCTACCGTCTGGCGCTGACCGTAAAGAGCTTTCTGACCCAGTAAAATGAAAAAACGAAGCCGTCAGAGTATCATGTGATATCTATCACACGGTACTCTGGCGGCTTCTTATTTTATAGCAATTCAACTTTTTAATGCAACAGCAGCAGCATTGCATTGCATATCGCAGATATGCTGTTTGAATGTTGCACTAATTTCTTGACTTGCGATAACGATCATTCTGCTATCACTTCGGTTCCAGTCACTTCACGCCTGCCTTTTTCGCGGTAAAACGCTGATACGCAGGCAGCGGCAGCAGCACATGGCCTGCCAGCGGCTGCACCTGTACCGACACCTGCTTGCAGGGAGCACACTCGCCGTCCACGGTGGCAATGATCGGCCCGCGGCCATCTGCTGCCCGCAGGCTGACCGATTTTGCGCGGCGATAGATAAAGTAAGGCTTTGCGGCCTCGGTGAGCTGGCCGTTTTGAAAGTGCTGGCCGTTTTTGTACAGCATCAGCAGCTTTGCAATGACCCGGCGGCTGACCTTGCGCACGATGAACACATCAAGCCAGCCGTCATCCGGCTGTGCCTCCGGCCCTGCCATAAAACCGCCGCCGTAGGCGCGGCCATTGCACACCGCGCACATCAGGCAGTCCACGGTCAGCACCTCGCCGTCAATGACGTACTCCACCCTGCGGCCGATATGCCCGCACAGCTGTTGTACGATGGACAGTGCATAAGCTGCTTCGCCGCCGCACAGCGGGATGCGCCGGAACTTGGGGATGCCGTAGGCCACCTGTGCGTCCAGACCGGCGGCGCAGATGGTGGCAGAAAGCCCCAGACTGGTGCGCATCAGGTCGATGGGTACTGCCCCGCCTGCCAGCTGGGCGTCCAGATCCAGAAACTCCTCCTTTGTACCGTAGGTGCGCAGAAAGTCGTTGCCGCTGCCATAGGGCAGGCAGCCCACGGCGGTCTTATCAAAGCCGTGGGCACCGGTGAGCGCCTCGTTGAAGGTGCCGTCACCGCCGGCGGTAAAAATGCGCAGCTCCACCCCGGCCTTCTGGGCGGCAGCGGCGGCAGCGCGGGACAGCTCCCGGGCGTGGCCTGCGTGGGTGGTAACACGAATAGTGTAGTCCTCCGGGGCAAGCCCGGCACCGGCAGCAGCCGCCGCGATCTGCTGCGGCAGGGTGCGGGTACAATCAGCCTTTCCGGCTGTGGGGTTCAGAAGAAACAGCGTGTGCATCGGGGATCCTCCCTGTTGTAACTCTATTTCCTCTATAATAGTCGAAAACCGCGCCGGTTGCAAGCAAAAATGCTATTTTGCTATTTTCTTATAGGGTTACGGTCTCATCCTCCCGCAAAACGATACTGCCATCGGCGGCGCAGTCTGCCGTCCAGTGCTGTCCCACACAGGCAGTCCCAGCAGCAATGCGGTTTGCCAGTGCCTGCTCCACTGCCCTGTCCACCTGACGGCGCAGCTCCCGCGCGCCGTAGGCCGATCGAGCCCGGGCAGCCAGTGCCGCTCCTACCTGCGGGGTGTGGCGCAGCCGGTAGCCGCTGCGAGCAGCGCGCTGCTCCAGCTGGCAGAGCATTTTTTCTGCAATGGCGCAGAGGTTTTCCTCCCCCAGCGGACGGAACACGATCACTTCATCCAGCCGCCCGAGCAGCTCTGGGTGGAACCACTTTTTTGCTTCCTCCACAGCCTGCGCGGACTGCTTTTCAAACACGGCTTCTGCCCCGGCGGCAAAGCCCAGCGGCGCGTTCTGCCCTGCCAGAAACCGTGCGCCCAAGTTGGAAGTAAGCAGCACGATGGTGTTGCGGAAATCCGCCTTGCGCCCCATGGCATCGGTCAGCTGACCGTCCTCCAAAATTTGCAACAGGATATTCTGGATATCCGGGTGTGCCTTTTCGATCTCGTCAAACAGCACCACGCTGTACGGGCGGCGGCGCACAGCCTCGGTCAGCTGCCCGCCCTCATCGTGGCCGAGGTAGCCCGGCGGCGCACCCAGCAGCCGGGCAGCGGTGTGCTGCTCCTGATACTCCGACATATCGAACTTGAGCAGCGCTTTCTCGCTGCCGAACCAGCTGACTGCCAGCGCCCGTGCCAGTGCGGTCTTTCCCACGCCGGTAGGGCCTAAAAACAACATGGCTCCAATGGGACGCCCCGGCTCGCCCAGACCGGTGCGGCTGCGCCGGATGGCTCCCGCCACGGCTGCCACCGCCCGCTGCTGGCCGACGATCTCCGCGTTCAGGCGGCTTTCCAGCTTGTCCAGCCGCTCCCGCTCCTGCTCGCCCACCCGCTGGGCAGGCACGCCGCTGGCGGCTGCCACCACCCGGGCGATATCCTCCGGGGCAAGCACCGGCTGGGTGCGCTGCTCCTTTTCGGCAAGGATGCGCGCCGCCGCACAGGCTTCGTCCACAAGGTCGATGGCCTTATCCGGCAGGCAGCGCCCGGGCAGGTACCGCACTGAAAGCTCCACCGCCGCCTGCAAGGTCTGGGGCGGCAGGCGCACATTGTGGTACCGCTCGTAGCGAGGCGCAAGACCGTTGAGGATCTCCACTGCCTGTGCGGGGGTAGGTTCCTCCACCTGCACCCTGCCAAAGCGGCGTTCCAGCGCGGCGTCCTTCTGGATGTGGGTGCGGAATTCCTGATTGGTAGTTGCGCCGATGAGCTGCAATTCGCCCCGGGCAAGCACCGGTTTCAGGATGCTGGCGGCGTCGATGGCACCCTCGGCGGCACCGGCGCCCACGATGGTGTGGAACTCGTCGATAAACAGGATGGCAGTGCCATCCCGCACCAGCTCTTCCAGCAGGTTTTTCAGCCGCTCCTCAAAATCGCCCCGGTACTTGGTGCCCGCCACCAGACTGGCCATATCCAGCGCCAGCAGCCGCCGCCCCTGCAGCGCTCTGGGCACCTGTCCGGCAGCAATGCGCAGCGCCAGACCCTCGGCCAGCGCCGTTTTGCCCACGCCCGGCTCGCCGATCAGGCAGGGGTCGTTTTTCTGGCGGCGGCACAGGATCTCCACCATGCGGTCAAGCTCGGCTTCCCGGCAGAACACCGGGTCCAGCTCCCCTTCGGCGGCGCGGCGGGTCAGGTCGCGGCAATATTTATCGCTGGCACGGCTGCCCCGGGGGATGCTGGCCGACACCCGTGGCTGGGCGGGCAGCACGAACTGTCCGCTCAGCTGGCGGCACTCCCGCACCGCCTCGGTGAGCGGAAGCCCCATCTCCGCCAGCAGCAGCCCGGCGGCGCAGCCGTCATCTTCCAGCATGGCGCAAAGCAGGTGCTCCGGCTCTGCCCGGCTGACATGGGCGTTCTGCGCCCCGATGAGCGCATAGTCCATGGTGCGGCGCAGATCCGGTGCCATAGCCCGCCTGTCCAGCCGCTGTGCCGGGCCGCTGCGCCGCTGCGCCAGCTGGCGGCGCACCTCCGGCTCGGTGATGTTTTTCCGGGTGAGGAACTGCGCCGCAGCGCCCTGCTGCTGTAACATTGCCAGCAAAAGGTGGCCGGTATCCGCCTGTTCACAGCCCAGATCACCCGCCAGCTGCACCGCCTGCTGTAACAGCCGCGCCGCCGGGCGCGAAAAGCCCCGGTAGCCGCCCATGCCCAGATTTTTCCAAATGCCCATGTGTCTGCTCCTTGCTGCATATAAAATCGTCTGCACTGGAAGTATAGCCCCAAAGGCGCAGAAAAAATCAGTCGTTTGTGTCGGGCGGCAGAAAAGTGATGGCTATAGCAGTTTGCGTTTTTAATGCCCAAACAACATCCGCAAACAGCATATCGCAAATATGCTGTTTTGATAGGCACTATTATTGAAAATTGCGATAAAAGAACAACGCCGGAAAGTCCGCAGACCTTCCGGCGTTGCATTGCTATGGGAGGGACAGTTTACAGCAGCCCTCTATATTTTTTCAGAATGAACCGCCACCGCCGCCATGGGTCGAGCCGCTGGAGGAGGTGTGGGTGGAACTGCCGCCGGAATCGCCGGAGCTGGTCTCCTTTGGCCGCTCGGTGCGGTGCACGTCCCGGTACAGGAACAGATCCCGCTGGTTGGTCAGCTTCATGCTGCCCTGCCGCACATAATCGGTTGCGTCCCGCTGCGGTGCCACGCTCTTGAGCTGGCCCTTCATCACGCCGGTCACGATCAGCGCCGTCACCAGACCAATGACCAGCGCCACGCCCAAATACACGATAGAGAACGGCTCCTTGGGCATATTGTCTACGTCATAGGGTTGACCTTCGCGGGCGGCGGTAACATACGAATCCGTCCACTGGATAAAGGTGCGGAAGGCGGCGGCGTAATCGCCGTCTGCCATATCGGGGGTCATCTGCTCGCCAAGGTACTGGATGCCGGCATCCGTAAAGGCGGTGATGCCGTAGCCGCAGGTGGAGATGTGCCACTTGCGGTCGCCTGTGCTTACCAGCAGCAGTACGCCGTCACGGTCTGCACCGTAACCGAACTGACAGTAGTCATAGAGGTCATCGGCATATTCCTCCATGCTGGTGTAGCCCTCGCTTTCCAGCGAGTCGATGGTGGCAATGGTCACATCAAAGCTCTGGCGGACGCTCAGCTCCTCCAGTGAAGCTTCCAGTTCGCTGTCCTCGTCCTCGGTCAGGACTTCTGCGCTGTCGTTCAGGCGGTAGTATAGGTCAGCAAAGCCATTTTCGGCAGCAAAAGCCGGTACGGCCAGCGCCAGCAAGAGCACCAGTGCGGCCAGCGCAGCACAGAGGGAGCGCAGTCGGGTAACAGTGTTTTTCATCTTCCGTTCCCTCCTTTATAGAATCCCTGCCAGCCACAGCAGCCACATGACCGCATAGGACGCGGCACCAACGGCTGCCGTAAGCCCCAGCGTCCACTTGCGGGCAGCGGCCTTATCCACCGGCAAATTGCCTACAAACTTACCGGTCTGGCCGTTCATGGCAAAGATGTAATTCTCGCCGCGCCAGCTGGTGCTCAGCACCCAGACTGGGAACAGGGCATACTTTGCCTTGCCGCCGTGCAGCTGGATACTGCTGTTCTCCACCTTGACCGAGTCGTAACCGGTGACGGTCTGGGTAAAGGCATCCTCGGTGGACTGGCGGATACGCTCGTTGGCGCGCTCGATGCTCTTTTTGGCGTCCACATCGTACTTATCTGCCACATAGCCTGCCAGATACGCAGTGTTGAAGGCCACTGCATCCTGCATGGCAAAGGGCTCGATGGATTCCATCAGGTCATCTGCCATCTTGGAGGAGCCGTCCACCGGTACTGCGTCAAAGCCCAGCACGCCGTCCCGGCGCACGGAGTAGTAGCTGGTCTCGGTATAGTCGTAGTCATCGTCCGACCAGCAGCGGGTGCGGGTGGCGGTAAAGCGCAGCTGGGCATCGGCATCGCTGTCGTACAGCCAGAAGGGCACATACACGCCCTTGATCTCGTCGATATGGTTCTGGCTGCGGAACACCCGGGGCAGCAGAGTCTTGCCCTTGAGGTGCTCCTGCAGCTTTTCCTTCGCTGCCTTTTTGTCCAGCTTGAAGGGGATGATGAGGTCGGGGCGCAGGTCTCCGGCAAACTGTCCGGTCAGCACGATGGGGTTGCCGCAGAAGGGGCATGCCGAAGCCGCCATGGTGTCATCGCCCACGATCTCACCGCCGCAGCTCTTGCAGACGTAGGTGTGCAGACCGGCGG
>UMDV01019029.1_pt1 | contig 13012 bp, 9 predicted proteins | sample 1964571 | NCBI WGS metagenome assembly UMDV01 (sample SAMEA4836002, study PRJEB28245) | human gut metagenome | biome: gut microbiome; material: fecal sample | place: Denmark | collected 2008 | reverse complement strand
GGAAGAACGCCTGCGATTACATTATCTACCCCTGCCTGTTCTCCTATTGCTTTTGCGGTACGTTCATTATCTCCGGTGAGCATTACAACGTGGATTCCCATTGCTTTCAGTTCTTTAATTGCCTGTGGGCTATCTTCTTTAATTACGTCAGCTACGGCAATCATTCCGAGAAGACGATTCTCTTTTGCAAAGAAAAGAGGAGTTTTTCCAGCAGACGCTAATTGTTCTGCGCCATGTTTTATTTTTTCAGAGATAGATAAACTCTTTTCTATAAAAAGTAAGTTACCGCCTATAAGTGTTTTATTATTTAATGTTCCAGTAAGTCCATTACCAGGAACAGCCTGAAAATCTTCTACAACAGGAACGGTGAATTTTTTCTCATTGCCATATTCTACAATTGCCTTTGCTAACGGATGCTCACTCTTCTTTTCAAGAGCAAAAGCTGCTTCTAAAAGTTCTTTTTCACTGATGCCATCTGCCGGAAAAATATCCGTTACTTTCGGTTGGCCAGTTGTAATCGTTCCGGTCTTATCTAAGGCAACAATATCGACTTTGCCTGCTTCTTCTAAAGATACCGCCGTCTTAAATAAAATACCATTCTTTGCACCAACGCCATTACCAACCATAATCGCTACTGGTGTCGCAAGACCTAACGCACAGGGACAACTGATCACAAGAACAGAAATACCTCTTGCAAGGGCAAATCCAACTGTCTGTCCGGCAAGAAGCCAGCCAATAATCGTGATAACCGCAATCGTAATAACTGCCGGTACAAAAATACCAGACACTTTATCAGCAATCTTGGCGATAGGCGCTTTTGTTGCTGCTGCATCACTTACCATCTTAATAATCTGGGAAAGGGTTGTATCCTCTCCTACTCTTGTAGCCTCACATTTTAAAAATCCGGATTGGTTAATTGTTGCTGCAGAAACATTGTCTCCTTCTGCCTTATCTACTGGAATACTCTCTCCAGTAAGAGCTGCCTCATCAATTGCACTGTTTCCTTCAAGAACAATACCATCTACCGGTATACTCTCGCCCGGTTTTACAAGAAAAATATCGCCCTTTTTCACTTGTTCTGCGGAAATGATCTGTTCCTGACCATTACGAACAACGGTAGCCATCTTCGGAGCAAGATTCATAAGACTTTTTAATGCATCTGTTGTCTTTCCTTTTGAATATGCCTCTAATGTTTTACCAAGAGTAATCAGTGTAAGAATCATGGCAGCAGATTCAAAATAGAATTCATGCATATAGCTCATAACAAGCTTATTATTACCTGCAGTCTGTGCTACCGTCATTGCGAACAAGGCATACGTACTATAGCTAAATGCTGCCGTTGCCCCCATCGCAACCAGGGTATCCATATTCGGTGCCCTGTGAATAAGGCTTGTAAATCCACTGATAAAGAAACGCTGATTGATTACCATAATAATTACGGTAAATAAAAGCTGTGCAAGCCCCATGCCTACATGATTATTATTTAAAAATCCCGGCAATGGCCAGTTCCACATCATATGTCCCATGGAAAGGTACATAAGTGGCATTAAAAAGATAAGAGAAATAATTAATCTCTTTAATAGCTTTGGTGTTTCTGTATCTGCCAGAGCTTCCGCTCCCTGACTATTCTCTTTCTCGGCTCCTTTTACAGAAGCATGGTAACCGGCCTTTTCTACTGCAGCAACAATATCTGTTGAAAGAGCTGTTCCCTCTACTCCCATAGAATTCGTTAAAAGACTCACCGAAACACTTGTAACACCAGGAACTTTAGAGACCACTTTCTCTACACGCGCCTGACATGCGGCACAAGTCATTCCGGTTACGTTATACTGCTCCATCTGTTTTTATCCTCCTGTCAAATTTATTATTATGTTTTTAAAATGTATCTTTATATCATGAATTCAAGAATGCCCCGGTATTCTTGCTGCGAGATGCGCGTCATGCGAGGTGGGAATCATCTCACATCCGATATACCTAAAAAAAGATTCTTTCTTCTGAATGATTAAATTACTGAAAATTGTTACTTCATAAGCTTCTGTAATGTGGATACTAATTCTTCCACAACCTCATCATTTCCCGCCTGAATATTTTCTTTTACACAGGTACGGATATGATTTGCAATCAATACTTTATTAAAGCTATTCAATGCTGCATTAATTGCAGATACCTGTGTAAGAATATCAATACAGTACGCATCATTCTCTAACATAGAACGAACCCCTCGAACCTGTCCTTCAATACGGCTTAAACGATTAAGTAATGCTTTAAATTCTTTTTCTGAGCGAACTTTCTTCTTTACACTGCAATTTTGGCACTTCAGTTGAGAAGAATTGCTTTTAAAACTATCATTCGCTCCACAATGACAAGATAAAGAAATATCTTCTTTATTATTACAACACTCTCCCATAGCATTCTCCCTTCTGTAAATTTTATTCTCTATCAGATAAATGGGATTATATACCCTATGAGGGTATTTTGCAAGTATTATTTAAAAAAATTATTATTACAAGTTAGAATAAAAAAGGACCTATCCTTTGTAGTGATAAATCCTTTAAATTCAAAAATTTTCAATATTTTATTTCAAAATAATCCAGATACTGTTTATATCTATCCTGTGCTGTCAGGCAAGTATCTCTCAGATACCCCTTTTCATTATCCCATTCTTTTAAACCACGGTAATAATACATTTTTAAATTATCCTCAATAATGAAAGGAACAATGTTATATTTCAGACATTCTTTGAACATAATAATTCTTCCAACGCGACCGTTTCCATCTTGAAACGGATGTATTCTTTCGAACTTTACATGAAAATCTAAAATATCGTCAAATGATACCGTCTGTTTTTTATTGTATTCGTTAAGCAATTTTTCTATTGTACTTTTTACTTTTTCAGGTGGTGTGGTAATCAAATCTCCCACCATATTTTTCCTTGATTTATATTCGCCCACGTTAAACCATGAAATTCTACTATCAGATGTATTTGTCTTTAATATTTTATGAGTATTTTTAATAAAATCCTCGTCTAATATATCATTTGCAGAATCAATCATATAATCAAAACATTGAAAATGATTAATAGTTTCCATTATATCATCAATATTTGCTGGTTCTTGTTCAAAGCTGATTGTATTGGTTTCATATATTTATATTTATGAATACACGTAGTATTCTCTTGATAAAATGATTTAATAATTTCCATAATTAACCATACTATAATCCCATGTAATAGTATCTAATAAAAGGAATTCTTCTGTTCCTATTGGTTTGCCATCCCGATATGTGGAAAATACATCGCATGATATCACATTTTTCTTTTTTGTAATAGTTTCCATCGGAGTATGCCCGACTACCTGCAGGAATTGTTGTGATTTATACATCTTCACATCTGTATACTGTGGTCTGAGCCAGATTGGGGATCCATCATACCACATCTTCATTTCTCCAAGATGATTAACATAATCTAAAACATCATCTACATCATCATATTTTGATTTAGGAACATGCAGATTAACAAAGTCTTTCGACATCCCTGCATGAGAAAACAAAACATTATCAATTCGATGCACATACTTTATTAGATTACCCTCTGGCAATACTTCCTTTAAATCAATCAATTTCTTTTGTACAGTATAAGCGGCCATAGGGCTATATCCCGTTTCCAACTTATGCCAGACATAACTTAAATCATGATTTCCGTAGCACCAGGCGGTATCGGGATATTTTTTTGCAAAACTGATAGCTGCATCATAAGTTTGCTCATAAAGTGAGATGTCAAACTGCTTGTTCCAGTCATCAGGAATATCCATCAGACAAACAGCTCTTTTCGCAATTCCCCTCTCCATTAATTCTGCTGCCTGTTTAAACATAAATGGTTTCAAATGAACATCTGGTATTATAAGAACCTTCATACATGTTTTCCCCCTTTTTAGAGCGTGTTTGAAAAATCATTCCTTACGATAAATAAACAACTTCTTTAATATTTTCGACTATTTTTTTATTATACAAATAACAATCTCTTTTTACCTACAATGCCTGATATAAAATCCCATATAACTCCCTCATATAAAATGTTGGAAATAACCACCAGGCAGTATGTCCTGATACTGCTCCAACAGAAAAACCAAGTGATTTTGCTATCTGTGAAGCACGATACTGATGATATTCACTCGTTGCAATCGCTATATTGTTCCCCAATCCTTTTTCTTCCATTATCTTTTTAGAAAATCGCAGATTTTCCCTCGTAGAAGTTGATTTATCTTCTTTTATGATTCTTGAAGAATTAATTCCCTTCTTTGTTAGGTATCGGTACATGCACTCCGCTTCACTGATTTTTTCTCCCTCGCCCATTCCACCAGATACAATACATTGTGAATTGGGATTTTCCTCTAAATAAATGAGGGCGGCATCTAACCTTTCACGCAAAGAGCGGCTGGCATGTTCGCCGTATACTTTACATCCAAGTACAATAAGTGTTGCATTCTCCTGCGGCTTTTTTGCTGATGCCTTTACGATAAGAACGGTTTCGATAACAGCAGTTATAACTACAATGCCAATAGCAATTGCCATAATACCAATCACACATTTTCCCAAAAAGTATTTTTGCAAATAAAATATTCCTTGCTGAAAATTCTTATAAAAAATGCCTCCAATCAGTAAAATACCACTGACCACTAACCCTGTAAGATTCCCAATATTTAAAATTCGGTGAGTGAATAATGGAATGCTGAACCATATGAAAAAAACTGTACCTGCTAGAATTATTAAACTATGTATCATTTTCAATTTCTAAGACCTGCCTTTCTTATCTTGTAAATTTTCAATTGCGTATTCGTAATTGAATTTATTCTAATACTTTAAAAGTATATCATATCAAGCCTTTCCTAGCCATATTTTACGATTCTCTTCTTTTTCCCCCTTTTTATTTTACACGATAAAAGAACTATACTTTCGTTCCCTTTTAATTGTTAAATGAATAATTTCTGGCTGCCTACAAACAGGTCTCATCATATCAAAATATTTATGTGTAGTTGTATAAAAGTTCAATACAAAAAAGTTCAAGAATATTTATTTTGTATTGAACTTTATTTTTCTTTATGCTATACTCTACCTAACTTTTACGAAAAAAATAAAGTAAATTGAACTTGTGATTCAATTACAAAAAATAGAAAGGAGCAGCTACATGATTCAAAAAGAAGTCTTCTCAGAACGATTAAAAGCTGCCATGAAGAAGCAGAACCTAAAGCAGATTGACCTTGTACGAGCGGCACAAGTACAGGGAATTAAACTTGGAAAAAGTCATGTAAGCCAGTATGTAAGCGGTAAAACAGTTCCACGAACGGATATTTTACTGTTTCTGGCGAAAACATTACAGGTAGAGGAAGAATGGTTAATTGGAGTATCTAATGTGGAATCTGATACAGAAATCTCTGCCACTAATAGAAATATATTAGATACAAACAAAACCATATTAGGAAATAGTAACAAAGAAAATTCAGAAGCACTTACAATGTCTGCTAAAAGACAGAAAAGTTCAATTTTCGAAGCAGAAATTATAAGTGATATCAATAAGAATATACAAACAACTTCTGCAGCAACTATTAGCAGGAATATTAGCAATAAAGAGGGGAAAAAAATGCGTGAATTTAAGAAATCATCCAAATTAGACAATGTTTTATATGATGTGAGAGGACCGGTTGTTGATGAAGCCACCCGTATGGAAGAAGCCGGAACTCATGTTTTAAAATTAAATATTGGTAATCCTGCTCCATTTGGTTTCCGTACACCAGATGAAGTCATCTATGATATGCGTCAACAGTTAACAGATTGTGAAGGATATTCCAATGCAATGGGACTCTTTTCAGCCAGAAAAGCAATCATGCAGTACGCACAGCTAAAACATATCCCAAATGTAAATATTAACGATATCTACACCGGAAATGGAGTTAGTGAACTGATTAATCTTTGTATGTCCGCACTTCTTGATAATGGAGACGAAATCCTGATTCCTTCTCCAGATTACCCATTATGGACTGCTTGTGCTACATTAGCTGGCGGAAAACCTGTTCACTATATTTGTGATGAAGAATCCGAATGGTATCCAGACATTGATGATATCCGCAAAAAAATCAATGACCGCACAAAGGCCATTGTTATCATCAATCCAAACAACCCAACAGGTGCGCTATACCCAAAGGAGGTATTAGAGCAGATTGTACAGGTAGCAAGAGAACATCAGTTAATCATTTTTTCTGATGAAATCTATGACCGTCTTGTTATGGATGGTGAAAAACATATTTCCATCGCTTCTCTCGCACCGGATTTATTCTGTGTAACATTCAGCGGATTATCCAAATCACATATGATTGCCGGTTTCCGTGTCGGCTGGATGATTTTAAGTGGAAATAAGGCTATGGCAAAAGACTATATTGAGGGATTAAACATGCTCTCTAATATGCGTCTCTGCTCCAATGTTCCAGGCCAGTCCATCGTACAGACGGCACTTGGCGGTCACCAGAGCGTAGAAGATTATATTATGCCAGGTGGAAGAATTTATGAACAACGTGAATTTATTTACAAAGCGCTGACAGACATCCCAGGAATCAGTGCCGTAAAACCAAAGGCAGCCTTTTACATTTTCCCCAAAATTGATACGAAAAAGTTCAACATCGTGAACGATGAACAATTCGTATTAGATCTCCTTCGTGAAAAGAAAGTCCTTCTCATTCACGGTGGTGGATTTAACTGGCAGCAGCCCGACCACTTCCGTGTGGTATATTTACCGCGAATTGAGGTATTAAAAAAGGCAACAGATAGTATGGCAGACTTCTTAAATCACTATCATCAGTAATTTACTATTTAATTCATTAAGAGACAGACGCCCGGGAAGAGAACCGATACCCTATATTTGTGACTTTAGTCGCAGCGGTTTAAATGCTCGCTTTATGCGCTCGCATCTAAACCTTGCTCCGAGACCACAAATATGCCTTATTGGGAGCAGTGGCTTCGTCTGTAGTGTATCTAATGAATTAAATAGCAATTAACTCTTTTCCTAATTCTTCATCGGCATAGAGTATATTTATGTATTCGCCCAGTAATGCAGCATGAAGTGCTTCTTTTTTCTCAAGTCCAGAAGCAACTCCAATTTTACATGGAATTTTTTTCAGTTCTTCTAATGTAATGCTAATACGTCTTTTTGCAAAAGAACTGCTTACCGCTTCTCCCCGTGCATCAAAGAAACAGGTGCAGACATCTCCTACCGCTCCTTTTTCTTCTAGTTCAATAAAGTCTTCTTCTTTTAAAGAACCGGAACGATATAGAATGGTATTCCGACTCAGATTACCTACTCCAAAGAGAGCAATCTGGCATTCTCGTGCTAATGTGAGTGCGGCAGAGATATTTCTTTCTTTTTTTAGCATCTCTGCAATCTCGGCAGAATCTACTGCGACTGGTGCTGGAATGACATAAGCTTCCCCGTGTCCTGCTCTGGCAATTGCCTGTGACAAATCATCTGCACCGACAGGAACAGATGTCTCATTCGTTTTTCCATTAATCTGCACCACTTTCACGTTATGCACGCCCAAATCAGAAACATAATTTGCAAAGCTTTTCATGGTACGCCCCCAGGCAGTTCCGATAATACTTCCGTCATTTAAATAGGAAGATAAATCTTTTGCTGCTGCTCTACAGACATCTTCCTGTACTGCAACAGGCGCATCTGAAAGCTTTGGAACGAGAAATACTTTCTCTAAATTATACTTTTTCTTTAAAGAAGCAGATAGTTCCTCGTTAGATAACACAGGATATTCCACAGTAATTTTGATATATCCCATCTCTTCTGCTTTCTTTAACATTCTACTGACAGTTGATACAGACATTCCCTCTTCCTGTGCGATAACCTTCTGATCCATATGCGATTCATAATACTTTTTAGCTACTCGAATTATTTTAATTATTTTATCATTTTTCATACTTTTCCCCCACAGCCATGCCGTATTTATCAATTTATTATAAAGTATCAACGACACTGTGTCAATCTGTACAGAATAAAAAGTGAAAATATTTGCAAAAAAATATATGTGAAAATATAAACATAAAAATATTTGCATTTTTTTATTGACTTAATATTAAAATCCTGTTATACTGCAACAAGTGGGTATTTAAAGATGTTAATACTCCGGCATATGTTATGTGATTCCTATGTTTTCACATAAGAATATGTATTTATAATTGTATGTTCCTAATCAGATTTTTGCATGGCATCTCCTGTGCAGATTTGATTATTCAACATTTTCAGGAAGAGTTATCCTGAATTTCTTTTCTCCCGAAGGTTCTTTCACTTCTGTTTCTATTTCTATTTCCCTACTCTACTACAGTTCCAAAAAGAAACTTCGGGCGAAGGGATTTTATTGTAAGTTGCGAAAGGTGGAAATCAACATTTGTTAATTTCCACCTTTATTTTTTTAATAGATAATTTATCAGAAAAAATATAAAAAATTTGTCTCTCTACAAAAATAGAGCGTATTTAAAACCCCAACACCAAGGATGATGCCATGTATAGCTGCCAGATTAAGCATAAAATAATAAGCAAAAATGTATATTTCATTCATTTTTCTTTTTTACTAAATGACAGATTGTTGTCATCATTTTTTCTATATTTAAAGGTTTTGCCAGATGAGCATTCATCCCTACGGCAATGCACTTTTCAGCATCTTCCTGAAATGCATTCGCTGTCATAGCTATAATCGGTATTGTTTTTGCATCTGAATGTTCTAATGACCTGATCTTCTTCGTAGCTGTATATCCATCCATAACAGGCATCATCAGATCCATCAGAATTGCATCAAATGTTCCTGCCGGTTTCTCTTTAAATAATTTCACTGCCTGCTGTCCATCTTCCACTCGGGTAATCAACGCTCCGACATCTTCGAGAACTGTCTTCGCTATTTCCGCATTCAGCTCATTATCCTCTACAAGGAGAATTCTTGTTCCTTTTATCGTGTGAATTGCGGGTGGCTTCATGGCATTCTGATTTCCATATACCTCTTCTTTCGATGCTATGTCAAAAGAAAGATCTACCGTAAATTTTGTTCCAATGCCCTGTCTGCTTTCTACCTGAATACTTCCATCCATCAGTTCTATCATGGATTTGATAATAGAAAGTCCCAGCCCTGTTCCCTGCACCTTATTTTCAGTAGTGGTATGTTCTCTGGAAAATTCTTCATAGACATGCGGAAGATATTCTTCACTCATACCAATGCCCGTATCTTCACATGAAAAAATATAATGTATCTTTGAAGGATTCTCTGATGCGGCCTCATGTATTTCTACATAGATTGAATGTCCCTCCGGGGTATACTTTATAGCATTGCTGATAATATTCAGCATAATCTCCTGTAACTTTGTCTGATCACAGACAACATAATGATGTCTTATATCTAAATCGGCATAATACTGCAGATTCTTCTTTCTGATATCCTCTTCAAACACTGTATTTACCCTGTGAAATAATGCATCCATATCCTCAGCTTTTAATTGTAATACCGCTGTACCGCTTTCAATCCGGGCCATTTCCAAAATCTGATTGATAATCATCAGCAGAAGATTACTGGAAGACTGTATCTTTTCCAGATATTCTTTTGCCTTTTTTTCATTCTGCAGATTCTTCTCTAACAAACCGGAAAAACCCACAATTGCATTCATCGGAGTTCGGATATCATGGCTCATATTGAATAAAAATCTTGTTTTTGCCTCGCTGGCGTTTTTTGCCTGTTCAGCAGATTTTTTCAGCTCCGCTTCATATTGTCTTTCCCTGTGTTTTTTGCTGAATATCAAATAAAATACCGTAGCAACCAATAATGAGTATACATAAGAAACGACAATACACATAATCCAGTAAGAACGTGGAATCCATCCTTCTGAGGGTATAATGTCAAAATACCATGTGTTATTGGGAACTGTGCATTCTACTGTCAGAATGTTGTCCGGCATATCATCCTGACTTTCTGCCAGAATAATCCTATCGTTGCCGTCTCTGTCATAGCTCCAGATTCTGTAGCAGAAATCTGCATCACTTAAATAATCAAGATTTATTTCATCAATGAAACGATTCCAGTCAATCACCAGAATCACAAATCCCCAGAACTCCCCTTTGTCTGAATTATTATCCTGATAAACTGGATTAAAAAGCAGTGCTCCTGTTCCTCCCTGCTTTAACTGGTATGGTCCCCCAATCGTATATTTTCCGCTATCCCTTGCCACAACTGCATCCTTTTTTCGCTCATGCTCCTGTAGCATATCCAGTCCAAAGGCTCCCTCATTTTCCTGTTTCGGATAAATGTCTGTAACAATACCCTCAGGTGCCAGCTCAAATGCCTTTATCACACCATCTTCATTTGGAATCTTTTCTGCCAGTTCAGAAAACGTATTCTCATCCAGATTTTCTCCGGCACTGATATAATTTCCCAAAAGATTAGAGAGAATAATATACTGATCCAGTCTTGCCCTAACTCTTTTCTCCGTAATCTGCGCCATATATTTTCCAGTTGTCTTTTCATTTTTTTCCAGATTATGGAGCAGAAAAACGCTAATAAAGAATGCTGTCAGAAAAGCAATCAATCCCACAATATAACAATATATTTTTATCTTTTTATACAGTCCGCTATCCTTTTTCATTCTGCTATACCTCTGTTATTCTTTACCCGATTACTGACACATCTGATTACCAGCACAGAATTCCCTGCAGATTCTGTATCTGTGGTTCAATTCCTGATGCACACCATTCAAATGTATTTTTAAAACTTTCCTTCTTTTCTGAATTCCATTCAAAAATATACGCTCTGTCTGCTGCTGTATATTTTCCAACACTCTTCAGTATAGATGGTGTCATGTCATCCAGCTGCTTTTCATTCTCTGCCTGACTCATAAAAGAAATCTTATGAAGGATTTCATCCATGTAATGCAATTTACTTTTTATATCATCTCTGTATTCTTCCATATAACTTTTCCCCAGTTTATAATTATTAGCTGTCTGTCCCTAACCAATATTCTCAAAACAAAAAAAGCACTGTCTTTTCAGGCAATGCATCTTAAACGTTGTAACTGGCTGCTATTTTGCAGACCATATAGCTTTGTGTCCCAGACTTTCGGCTGATTTGCTGACGAATCTTTTTCTTTTATTATACATTTTTTCTTGAAATAAGTCTATTGCAAATTTGTCCGTAAAATTTTTCTGTAAAAAGAAAAAAGATGGCTAACGACAACCATCTTCTCTCTGTTCTATATTATAATGATAAGAAAAAAACAGTGCTTTACTTCACACACTCCATAATTATCGCTTCACATCTGTCATATCCAAGCTGTGAACTGTTCAGGCACAACGTGTAATTGCTGGCTTTTCCCCATTTTTGATCCGTATAAAAGTTATAATTTGTCATACGTCTTTTATCTATGTCTGCCATCATTTTGACAGCTTCCTTCTCTTCTACATTATGTAAGTCCATGATACGTTGTATTTTTTCCGGCATATCCCCATGAATAAATACATTCAATACATCGTTCCAATCTCTTAGGATAAAATCTGCATTTCGTCCAATAATTACACAGGACTCTTTTTCTGCCAATTCCAATATAACCTTTCTCTGTGCCTCATATACCATATCCTCAACGGATTTTCCTGTAATATCACGTCCGGCAAGTGCATAGGCAAATAATCCTTTTTTGGGAGATAACTCTGCGCTTTCCTGAATATATTCTGGTGATAAACCAGACTTTTCTGCAATCTCACTAATGATATTTTTATCATAGTAAGTAATTCCAAGTTTTTTTGCAACTTCTTCTCCGATAAAACGTCCACCGCTTCCAAATTCTCTGCTGATTGTAATAATTCTTTTTGCCATTTCCAGTTCCTCCTTAATTTAAAACATCGACCTTATTTTTTCTGATTTTCTTTAAAAATACATATCCTGCCAGACATGCAATGACTTCGGTAATCGGAAACGCCCACCAGATCAGGGAGACTCCCATCTGACCATTTCTGACAAATAAAGAAAAGACTCCTGCCAGTGGCAGAATGATAATAAGCTGTCTTAGAAGTGAAATAACCAATGATTCCATACCACCATCCAGCGCCTGATAAATTCCCTGATAAGCAACATTAATTCCCGCAAACAGAAAACTAATAGAAATCACTCTCATCGCACTGATAAAATATTCTCTTGACTGTCCTGCATTAAACAGCGTTGCAAAAGCTCCAGGGAAAATCTCTGTAATTGCAATTCCCAAAATCATTAATACAATCGTATAGAGAAGCCCATATTTGATTCCATCCTGAATTCTTTTTTTACTTCTCATTCCATAAGCAAATGCAATAATCGGAGTGATCGCATCTCGCAGACCAAACGCAAGGAAGAGAACAAACTGCTGAACTTTATAAAACAACCCATAGGCTGTCTGCGCTGACGGATTGAACTTCAAAATCAGATTCATTACATAAACCATAATAGACATCAGAGCCTGAGCAATAATTGCCGGAAGTCCGATTGCATAAATTTCTTTTATAATGCCAATATCCGGCTTCATATATTTCGCATCATGTTCAAATTCCTTATTCAATTTCATATGAAAAATTAACAGTAACACTGCGGATGCTACCTGACCAATTACCGTTGCATAAGCTGCACCTTTTACACCCATTTCAGGAAAAGGTCCTATACCATAGATCATAATAGGATCAAGAATAATATTTACAACTGCACCAACTACCTGTCCGATTGTAGAATAAAGAGAACGACCTGTTGCCTGTAATAACTTTTCAAATAGTGAAAAGAAGATAATACCAAAAGAAATCACGCAGCATATCCTCAAATAGCTGACTCCCATCTCAAGCACTTCTGTATCTACTGTCTGCGATGAAATATATGCTTTTACTCCAAAGATACCAAATAAGAAACAAACCACATAAATAATCACACCAAGAAACAAACTGTTTCCTGCTACCTTTGCAGCTTTTTTG